>OGJY01003607.1_pt1 | contig 12583 bp, 9 predicted proteins | sample 1572231 | NCBI WGS metagenome assembly OGJY01 (sample SAMEA2582121, study PRJEB24529) | metagenome | biome: Human gut stool | place: China | collected 2011
AAATGATAGCAATGTTACTGGCAGGGGGACAGGGATCCAGGTTGGGGGTTCTGACTGCTGATGTTGCTAAACCAGCGGTAGCGTTTGGTGGGAAGTACCGTATTATCGATTTTCCATTGAGCAATTGCATTAATTCGGGAGTAGATACCGTCGGCGTGCTGACACAGTATCAACCGTTGCGCCTGAATACACACATTGGCATTGGTATTCCTTGGGATTTGGATCGTAATGTAGGTGGAGTTTCTATTTTGCCGCCATATGAGAAGAGTACCAGCAGTGAGTGGTATACAGGTACAGCGAATGCTATATATCAGAATTTGCGATATATGGAATATTATAACCCGGACTATGTGCTGATTTTGGGCGGCGACCATATTTACAAAATGGATTATGAGGTGATGCTTGATTTCCACAAGGCAAACAAGGCAGATGTAACACTTGCAACGATTCCGGTTCCAATGGAAGAGGCTAGTCGTTTTGGCGTTGTTATCACAGATGAGAACAAGCAGATTCAGGAATTTGAGGAGAAACCGGAGCATCCTCGCAGCAACCTTGCTTCGATGGGTATCTATATTTTCTCTTGGCCGGTGCTTCGTGAAGCGTTGATCAAGTTAAAGGATCAGCCGGCTTGTGACTTTGGTAAACACATTATTCCATATTGCTATGAGAAAGGTGATCGTATTTTTGCATACGAGTACAATGGCTATTGGAAAGATGTTGGAACACTTGGCTCATATTGGGAGTCAAACATGGAGTTGATCGATCTCATTCCAGTCTTTAATTTATATGAAGAATTTTGGAAGATCTATACGAAGAGTGATCGTATTCCGCCGCAGTATATCGCAGAGGATGCTATCGTTGATAAGGCGATCATTGGTGAAGCATCAGAGATATATGGAGAAGTACATAGCTCTGTTATCGGTTCGGGTGTTACGATCGAGCCGGGCGCGATTGTGCGGGATTCTATCATTATGAGTTCTACTACGATCAAAGCAGGAACGGTAGTCGATAAGTCGATTATCGCCGAGAATGTAACTGTTGGCAAAGATTGTAAGCTTGGTGTCGGAGAGGAACTGCCAAATAAGGTTAAACCGGATGTGTATGCATTTGGCCTTGTAACCATTGGCGAAGACAGTGTGATTCCGGATGGCGTACAGATCGGCAAAAATACGGCGATCAAAGGCGTTACGGAACCATCAGATTATCCGGACGGAGTTCTTGCAGGCGGTGAAACTTTGATTAAGGTAGGTGACAGATAATGAGAGCGATTGGAATAGTATTAGCAGGTGGTAATAATAGCAGAATGCGTGAATTGTCCAATAAGCGTGCAACGGCAGCAATGCCGATCGCAGGAGGATTTCGCAGCATAGATTTTGTACTGAGCAACATGAGTAACTCTCACATTCAGAAAGTTGCGGTATTTACGCAATATAATGCAAAGTCGCTGAATGAACATTTGAATTCTTCGAAATGGTGGGATTTCGGAAGAAAGCAGGGTGGTCTGTATGTATTCACGCCGACGACGACACCGGAAAATAGTTACTGGTATCGTGGAACGCTGGATGCGATGGCACAGAACCTGAGTTTCCTGAAGAACAGCCATGAGCCATACGTTGTGATCGCTTCGGGCGATGGCGTATATAAGCTGGATTACAATAAGGTATTAGAGTTCCATATTGCGAAAAAAGCGGACTTTACCGTTGTAACTGCAGATGTAACCGACAAAGACGATCCAAGCCGCTTCGGTGTGCTTCGTGTTGACGGTGAAGGCAGGATCACAGATTTTGAGGAGAAGCCGATCAATGCAGAAACATCTACTGTTTCGACAGGTGTATACATTGTGCGCCGTCGTATGTTGATCGAGCTGATCGAGAAATCAATGCAGGAAGAGCGCTATGATTTTGTAAAGGATATATTGATCCGTTATAAGAATGTAAAGAAGATTTATGGTTATAAGATTGAAAGCTATTGGAATAATATTTCAACAGTAGATGCATATTACAAGACAAATATGGATTTCCTGAAACCGGAAGTGAGAAAATATTTCTTCAAGGATCTGCCAAGTGTATATTCTAAGGTGAGTGATCAGCCACCGGCAAAATATAATCCGGGCGCGATCGTGAAGAACAGTCTGGTTGGAAGCGGAAGTATTATTAATGGAACGATAGAGAACTCAGTTATTTTCAAGAAAGTATTTGTTGGAAATAATTGCGTGATCAAGAACTCTATCATATTGAATGATGTATATCTTGGAGATAATACATACATTGAGAACTGTATTGTAGAGAGCAGGGATACGATCCGTGCGAATACAAGACATGTAGGGGAAGACGGAATTAAAATAGTTATTGAAAAGAATGAAAGATATGCATTATAAGCCAAGATAAGCACGAAAACCTTGAAAAAGGGTGTTCATATTCCGTGTAATGCAAAAGAGAAAGGGGAACTGTAATATGCAGATTACAGATGTACGTGTACGTAAAGTTGCGAAAGAAGGAAAGTTAAAAGCAGTAGTATCTATCACAATTGATGAGGAGTTTGTTGTTCATGATATCAAAGTGATCGAAGGTGAAAAGGGACTTTTCATTGCAATGCCAAGTAAAAAAGCATTAGATGGAGAGTATCGCGATATCGCACATCCGATCAATTCAGGAACAAGAGAACGAATTCAGTCAACAATTCTTGCAAGATATCAGCAGGCACTTGAAGAAGAGCCGGAGCCGTTGGTTGTTGACGAGATGTAGGGTATTGTGGTGCTGCTCTTATCTTGGATAAATGCCAAGTAAAGGCAGGGCTAATACAATAGATAGGAAACAGGCGAAAAGAAAAGTGCAGCGATTGCCCGATCACTGCACTTTTCTTTTTGCCTTATAAATGAAAAACCATTTTTTCACCGGTTGTCGGATGTGTGAATTCCAGTCGACAGGCACAAAGCATCAACTGTCGTGAAGTGCATGCGGCAGTGCCATATTTCCGATCCCCGAGCAGAGGGTGTCCGGCATGTGCAAACTGTACGCGGATCTGATGATGACGCCCGGTATCCAGATGAATTTCCAGTTGGGAAAAAGGTTCACCCGAAGGAAGTGTATCTGTATGAATTACTTTATAATGAAGTCGTGCATACTTTGCATTAGGCACATTTTCTTCACAGACACGGGAGGTGTTGGTTCGTCCGTCTTTTACAAGATAGTCTTCCAGAGTTCCTTCGTTGTGTTCGAAAATGCCTAAAGCCTGTGCACGGTAATATTTTCCAAAACCGGATGTGGTAAGCTGGCGGGAAAGTTCCTTTGCGGCAGCAGGTGTTTTGGCAAAAACAAGAAGTCCTTCTACCGGTTGATCCAGTCGATGGATGACGGCAATATAAGGTTCGCGTGAAGAGGCTTTTTTAGCAGTATTTTTTATCAGATGATTTTTTAAAATACTGACCATATCTTTTGTGCCAATGCGGCTGCTCTGGGTGGGAATACCGGCAGGTTTATGACAGACGATAATATCCTTGTCCTCAAATATTATTTTAGGGGTAAGTGATGAAATCATAGTTGTATCCTTCTTTCTTGACAATCGCTAAAGTTGCGTCTAAACTGAGAATTAATAATGTTATAATGATACATGATGCAAACGAATCAGGTCAAGCTTTTAAGGAGAACATCAATGAATAATGACTGGGAACATTTTGGAGAAGAGATAAAGCAGACGATACAGGATGCAATTGATACAAAGGATTACAGCAGACTGAATCAGATGGTGTCGGATACAGTGAACCATGCGATGGACTGTGTCTCAGCAGGAATTAAAAACGGTGGATGGTACAGAGATCCGAAGACAGGACAGCCATTATATGGAAATACAAAGAATGCCGGAAACAGGTCAGGTGCAGAAAACCAGAGATATCGTCCGGTACCGGTAAGCCCAAGATATCTCAAAGGAACTTCGGTAAAGATCGGCGGAACTTTTCTGGCAGCGACAGGAGCAGTATTTGGATTGACTTCCGTTATTTTTCTTATCATCACTTTGATTGGAAGTGTAATCACAGCGTTTGATGTGGTCAGTGGTCTGATCATTGGAATTTTTGCAGTTGCTTTTATATCTTTTGCAGTGATGACTTATGTAGGAGTAGATATGGTATGTACTGTGGGAAGGTTTCGCCAATATGTATCTGTTCTGAGAGACCGGGAATTTTGTGATATCAAGGAAATTGCTTCTGCGACAGGACGAGATGTCAGAAAGGTTCTGAAAGATGTGAAAAAAATGATTACAAAAGGCTGGTTCTGTCAGGGACATCTGGATGAGAAGGAATCATGCCTGATGGTCAGTGAACAGGCATGGAATCAGTATACAGCTCTTATGGAAGATATGAAACAGCGTAAGGCAGAAGAGCAGGCTGCTCAGAGAAAGATGCAGGAAGAGTATGATAGACTTTCACCGGAAGTACAGAAGATTGTACAGGCAGGGGATGAATATGTGAGAAGGATCAAGGCAGCGAATGACGCAATTCCGGGAGAAGTGATTTCGGCAAAGATTTCCCGCATGGAACTGCTCGTGGATCGTATTTTTGACCGCGTGGAGCAGAATCCGGATTCGGTGAATGATATGCGAAGAATGATGGATTATTATCTTCCGACAACGATGAAACTTCTTGAAGCGTATAAAGAGCTGGATGCACAGCCGGTACAGGGAGAAAATATCATTTCTTCCAAGAAAGAGATTGAAGATACGATAGATACATTGAATCTTGCATTTGAGAAATTACTGGACAGTCTGTTCCAGGATACAGCATGGGATGTATCTTCAGATATTTCAGTGCTTCATACAATGCTTGCTCAGGAAGGTCTGACAGAAGACGGGCTGAAAAAATAATGATTTCCCAAACAGATAATGAATCAAAACAGTTACAAACAGAAGTGGAGGATTACTATGAGTGATGAATTCAAGGATGTAAGCACAGTGCCAACACTGACACTGGAACCGTTTCAGGAGGAAGAAAAAAAGAAACCGGTGGTGCAGCCGGAAGAACCGAAGCTGGACGATACGATTCTGACAGAAGAAGAACGCAGGATGGTAGATGCATTTGCACAGCAGATCGATCTGACGAATTCTTCTATGATTCTTCAGTATGGCGCAGGCACACAGAAAAAGATGGCAGATTTCTCAGAAAGTGCTTTGGAAAATGTGAAGTCAAAGGATCTGGGAGAAGTTGGTACACTGCTTACGAATGTTGTAACTGAACTGAAGAGCTTTGATGAAGAAGAGAGCAAAGGATTTCTTGGAATATTTAAGAAAGCATCGAATAAAGTTGAATCTATGAAAGCAAAGTATTCGAAAGCCGAAGAAAATGTGAATCAGATCGTGAAAGCACTGGATAACCATCAGGTGCAGCTGCTGAAAGATGTTGCGATACTTGATAAAATGTATGATCTGAATCTTACTTATTTTAAAGAGCTTTCTATGTACATTCTTGCAGGAAAGAAAAAACTGGAAGAAGTAAGAAGCACACAGCTTGCTGAATTGATGAGCAAAGCTCAGGTAAGCGGTCTCCCGGAAGATGCGCAGGCAGCAAAAGATCTGGATTCGATGTGCAACCGTTTTGAAAAGAAGTTACATGATCTTGAACTGACGAGAATGATCTCCATCCAGACCGCACCACAGATCCGTCTGGTTCAGAATAATGATACACAGATGGTAGAGAAGATCCAGTCTACAATCGTGAATACGATCCCGTTGTGGAAGAGTCAGATGCTTCTTGCACTTGGAGTAGAACATTCTTCACAGGCGGCGGCAGCACAGAGACAGGTGACGGATATGACAAATGAACTGTTGAAGAAGAATGCGGAGACATTAAAAATGTCCACAATTGAGACTGCAAAAGAGTCTGAAAGAGGAATTGCAGATCTCGAGACATTGAAAGCAACAAATGAATCACTGATCTCTACATTGGATGAAGTGATGAACATTCAGAGAGAAGGAAGAGAAAAACGCCGGGAAGCGGAGGCGGAACTTCGCAATATGGAAAATGAATTGAAAGCAAAGCTTCTGGAAATCAGAGGATAAAGCTTTTTGGCTTGACAGCGGGTGTTTTATCAGTTAGAATTTCATTTGATAACTGACGTTGAACGGGAATAGTAGATACGCAGCATGCTTCAGAGAGAAGGCGGCAGGTGAGAGCCTTTGCATTACGGTATGGAACCGGCCCGGGAGTCTCTGTATGAAAGTACAGCGTAGGTCCTGCGTTAAAGGAGAAGAAAGTGAATGCAGATACAGAGATCATTTGTGTTGGTTTTGATTATAGAATGGATGTATTGCATTAATTAGGGTGGTACCGCCGGAGATATTCGGTCCCTATCGTGGGGATGCGATATCCCGGCGATTTTTTATATGTTAGGAAATATTTCCTGATGAAAGCAAACTGCTGTCAGGGGACAGCAATGCAAAAAAACAAAAAGGAGAAGAACAATGGCAAAGAAATTAGTACAGAATATCACTGCCAGAGAAGAAGATTTTGCTCAGTGGTATACAGACGTTGTGCGTGAAGCAAAACTATGTGATTATTCAGGTGTTAAAGGATGTATGAACTACCTTCCGAACGGATATGCTCTGTGGGAGAATATTCAGAAGAACCTGGATGCACGTTTCAAAGAGACAGGAGTAGAGAATGTATACCTTCCGGTTATGATCCCGGAAAGCCTTCTTCAGAAAGAAAAGGATCATATCGAAGGATTTGCACCGGAAGTTGCATGGGTAACACATGGTGGACTGGAAGAACTTCAGGAAAGATTCTGTATCCGTCCTACATCTGAGACTCTGTTCTGTGATGTATGGAGCAAGACAGTTCAGTCTTACCGTGATCTTCCTAAGGTGTGGAATCAGTGGTGTTCCGTTCTTCGTTGGGAGAAGACAACAAGACCATTCCTTCGTTCCAGAGAGTTCCTGTGGCAGGAAGGACATACAATCCATGCAACATACGAAGAAGCAGAAGAGCGTACAAAACAGATGTGGAGAGTCTACAGAGACTTTGCACAGGATGTTCTTGCAATCCCGGTAGTTTCCGGACGTAAGACAGAGAGTGAGAAATTCGCAGGAGCACAGGATACTTATACAATCGAAGCGCTGATGCATGACGGAAAAGCACTCCAGTCAGCAACAAGCCACTTCTTTGGAAGTTCATTCCCAAGTGCATTCGGTATTCAGTATTCAGATAAGAATAACGAACTTCATGAAGTATACGAGACATCCTGGGGACTGTCTACAAGAATCATCGGTGCGCTGATCATGGTACACGGAGATGACAGTGGACTTGTTATTCCACCGAGAATCGCACCGGTGCAGACAATGATCATTCCGATCGCTCAGCATAAAGAAGGTGTTCTTGATAAGGCAAATGAACTTGTTGATACACTGAAGGCAGCAGGATACAAAGTGAAAATCGACGATTCTGACAAAGCACCTGGATGGAAGTTCAGCGGACAGGAGATCCTTGGAATCCCGACACGTATCGAGATCGGACCGAAAGACATCGAGAACAATCAGGCAGTTATCGTACGCCGTGATACAAGAGAGAAGATCGTTGTTTCTCTGGATGAGCTTACAACAAAACTTGCTGAAGTTCTTGAGACAATGCAGAACGATATGTTCGAAAGAGCAAAAGCATTCCTTGATTCTCATATCAATGAAGCAACAACAATGGATGAGATGAATGAGAAGTTCAATGAGAACCTTGGATTCATCAAAGCAATGTGGTGTGGAGACGAAGCTTGTGAAGATGAGATCAAGGCTCAGACAGGTGGAGCTACATCAAGATGTATTCCGGAAGAGGAAGAGCATCTTTCAGACGTATGTGTATGCTGCGGAAAACCGGCGAAGCATATGGTATACTGGGGCAAGGCATATTAATTAAAAATAGCAGATGGTTTCTCTGAAAAAAGAGAGTACCATCTGTTATTTTTGTACTCAAAATAATACGAAAAATAATATGGAAAATGCGAAAAAAGCCTTGACTTTCGGCGCTAAACGTAATAAACTAAACAAGCGTGTGGAAAAAGACATTGTTCTTTTGATGCGCAAATCAGGATAACGAATTGATTATCCGCAGCCCCTTGAGGCATAAGCCCAAGGTAACGAATAATTCATAGGAGGTGAAAAGAATGCCAACATTTAACCAGTTAGTTAGAAAAGGACGTCAGACTTCTGAGAAGAAATCTACAGCACCGGCACTTCAGAAAGGATATAACTCCCTGAAGAAACGTGCAACTGATGCATCTGCACCACAGAAGAGAGGTGTATGTACAGCAGTTAAGACAGCTACACCTAAGAAGCCTAACTCAGCTCTGAGAAAGATCGCCAGAGTTCGTCTGTCAAACGGAATCGAAGTAACAAGCTACATCCCAGGTGAGGGACATAACCTTCAGGAGCATAGCGTTGTTCTGATTCGTGGAGGACGTGTAAAGGACCTTCCAGGTACAAGATACCACATCGTTCGTGGTACTCTGGATACAGCAGGCGTTGCTAAGAGAAGACAGGCTCGTTCCAAATACGGAGCAAAGAGACCAAAAGACGCTAAGAAATAATAAAAGTTACAGACTTTTAAGCGAAACAGTATAGAACAATAAAGTCGTATCACAAACAGAACTAACTGTTGTGCCGTATTCTTATTTACCAGTGGTTGCGGGTTAATATAGAAATTGCGAGCATGATACACAGTAGAACGACACATGTGAGTACCGATGAATTAATTTCAATGATTAAGGAGGGAAGTACCGTGCCACGTAAAGGACATACTCAGAAAAGAGATGTATTAGCGGATCCGCTGTACAATAATAAAGTGGTTACCAAACTTATCAATAACATTATGTTAGATGGTAAGAAAGGTGTAGCTCAGAAAATCGTATACGGAGCATTCGAAAGAGTTGCTGCGAAAACTGACAAGCCGGCTATCGAAGTATTTGAAGAGGCTATGAATAACATCATGCCAGTTCTGGAAGTAAAAGCTAGACGTATTGGTGGAGCAACATACCAGGTACCTATCGAGGTAAGAGCTGATCGTCGTCAGGCATTAGCACTTCGCTGGATCACTCTGTATTCCCGCAAGAGAGGCGAGAAGACAATGGAAGAGAGACTGGCAAATGAAATTCTGGATGCTGCAAACAACACAGGAGCATCTGTGAAGAAGAAAGAAGACATGCATAAGATGGCAGAGGCTAATAAGGCATTTGCTCATTACAGATTCTAAGGAGGAGAAAAACCTTGGCTGGAAGAGAATATCCATTAGAGAGAACCAGAAATATTGGTATTATGGCTCATATCGATGCTGGTAAAACAACACTGACAGAGCGTATCCTGTATTATACTGGTGTAAACTATAAAATCGGTGATACTCACGAAGGTACTGCTACCATGGACTGGATGGAGCAGGAACAGGAAAGAGGTATCACAATTACTTCAGCCGCAACTACCTGTCATTGGACTCCGCAGGAACAGTGCAAACCGAAAAAAGGTGCACAGGAATATCGTATCAATATCATTGATACCCCGGGTCACGTTGACTTTACAGTAGAGGTTGAACGTTCCCTTCGTGTACTGGACGGCGCTGTCGGCGTGTTCTGTGCAAAGGGTGGTGTAGAACCTCAGTCTGAAAACGTATGGCGTCAGGCTGACACTTACAATGTACCGCGTATGGCATTCATCAACAAGATGGATATCTTAGGTGCAGATTTCTACAACGCTGTTGATCAGATTCGTACAAGACTTGGTAAAAACGCAATCTGCCTGCAGCTGCCAATCGGCAAAGAAGATGAATTTAAGGGAATCATCGATCTGTTTGAGATGAAAGCTTACATCTATAACGATGAAAAGGGTGAAGATATCTCAATCACAGATATCCCGGAAGATATGAAAGACGATGCAGAACTGTATCATACAGAACTGATCGAGAAAATCTGCGAGCTGGATGATGACCTGATGATGGAATATCTGGAAGGTGAAGAACCATCCATCGACGCACTGAAAGCTGCACTGCGTAAAGGAACCTGCGAATGTCAGGCAATTCCTGTATGCTGTGGTACTGCTTACAGAAACAAAGGTGTTCAGAAACTTCTGGATGCTATCATTGATTTCATGCCTGCACCAACCGATATCCCGGCTATTACAGGTGTTGACGAAGATGGCAACGAAGTAGTAAGACATTCTTCAGACGAAGAACCGTTCTCCGCTCTGGCATTCAAGATCATGGCTGACCCGTTCGTAGGTAAGCTGGCATTCTTCCGTGTGTACTCAGGTACTATGAACTCCGGTTCTTACGTACTGAATGCAACAAAAGATAAAAAAGAGCGTGTAGGACGTATCCTGCAGATGCATGCAAACAAGAGAGCAGAGCTTGATAAAGTTTACTCTGGTGATATTGCAGCAGCAGTAGGTTTCAAATTTACAACAACAGGTGATACTATCTGTGACGAACAGCATCCGGTTATTCTGGAGTCTATGGAATTCCCAGAGCCAGTTATCGAGCTGGCAATCGAGCCGAAGACCAAAGCAGGTCAGGGCAAGATGGGTGAGGCTCTTGCAAAACTGGCTGAAGAGGACCCGACATTCCGTGCTCATACAAATCAGGAGACTGGTCAGACAATCATCGCTGGTATGGGTGAGCTGCATCTGGAAATCATCGTAGACCGTCTGCTTCGTGAGTTTAAAGTAGAAGCAAACGTAGGTGCTCCTCAGGTTGCTTACAAAGAGACATTTACAAAACCTGTAGATGTAGACAGCAAGTATGCAAAACAGTCTGGTGGTCGTGGACAGTACGGTCACTGTAAAGTTAAATTCGAGCCGATGGATCCGAACGGCGAAGAGACATTCAAGTTCGAATCTACCGTTGTTGGTGGTGCTATTCCGAAGGAATACATCCCGGCAGTAGGAGAAGGTATCGAAGAAGCAGCAAAAGCTGGTATCCTGGGCGGATTCCCGGTACTGGGTGTACATGCAAATGTATACGACGGATCTTACCACGAAGTCGATTCCAGTGAAATGGCATTCCATATCGCTGGTTCCATGGCATTCAAGGATGCTATGAAGAAAGGTAATCCGGTACTGCTTGAGCCGATCATGAAAGTTGAAGTTACCATGCCTGAAGAATACATGGGCGATGTAATCGGTGATATCAACTCCAGACGTGGTCGTATCGAAGGTATGGAAGATATCGGTGGCGGTAAGATGGTTAAAGGTTATGTACCGCTGGCTGAGATGTTCGGATACTCTACAGACCTTCGTTCCAAGACACAGGGACGTGGTAACTACTCTATGTTCTTCGAAAAATATGAGCAGGTACCGAAGTCTGTACAGGAAAAAGTACTGAGTGCAAAAGCAAAATAATCTGATATCAGATAAGCCATGGCTTGACAAAGGTTCTTCTTTTGGAGAGATCCGGAAGAAGAATCTGGTCAAACCGTTATAAAACTCATAAAAACAGGTAAATTAGGCTTGAAAATATCCTGGATTTGAAATATAATCGTAAATAGCCTATGTATATAAGGAAAATAAAGGTAAGCCAATACGGCTATTATTTCAAGGAGGACATTCAAAATGGCAAAAGCTAAATTTGAGAGAACCAAACCGCATTGTAATATTGGTACCATTGGACACGTTGACCATGGTAAAACAACTCTGACAGCAGCTATCACAAAAACACTGGCAGCTAGAGTTGCAGGTAACGCAGCAGTAGATTTCGAAAACATCGATAAAGCTCCGGAAGAAAGAGAACGTGGTATCACAATCTCTACAGCTCACGTTGAGTATGAAACAGAGAAGAGACATTACGCACACGTTGACTGCCCGGGACATGCTGACTACGTTAAAAACATGATCACTGGTGCAGCTCAGATGGATGGTGCTATCCTGGTTGTTGCTGCTACTGATGGTGTTATGGCTCAGACAAAAGAGCACATCCTGCTGTCTCGTCAGGTAGGTGTACCTTACATCGTAGTATTCATGAACAAATGCGATATGGTAGACGACGAAGAACTGCTTGAACTGGTAGACATGGAAATCCGTGAGCTGCTGAACGAGTATGAGTTCCCAGGCGATGATACACCAATCATCCAGGGTTCTGCTCTGAAAGCTCTGGAAGATCCGAACGGCCCATGGGGCGACAAGATCATGGAACTGATGGATGCTGTTGACAGCTGGATCCCAGATCCTCAGCGTGCTACAGATCAGCCGTTCCTGATGCCAGTAGAGGACGTATTCACAATCACAGGTCGTGGTACTGTTGCAACTGGTAGAGTAGAGCGTGGTACACTTCACCTCAACGACGAGTTAGAGATCCTTGGTGTTAAAGAGGACGTTCAGAAGACTGTTGTTACTGGAATTGAGATGTTCCGTAAGCAGTTAGACGAGGCTCAGGCTGGTGATAACATCGGAGCACTTCTTCGTGGTGTTAACCGTGACCAGATCGTTCGTGGACAGGTTCTTGCTAAGCCTGGTACAGTAACATGTCACCGTAAGTTCACAGCTCAGGTTTACGTTCTTACAAAGGACGAGGGTGGACGTCATACTCCATTCTTCAACAACTATCGTCCACAGTTCTACTTCAGAACAACAG
>OGJY01003608.1_pt1 | contig 12583 bp, 14 predicted proteins | sample 1572231 | NCBI WGS metagenome assembly OGJY01 (sample SAMEA2582121, study PRJEB24529) | metagenome | biome: Human gut stool | place: China | collected 2011
CACACTTACTTAACTATCTACTTTTGCCGTTTAGGGCAAATCGTGGGCAGCAGGAACCCAAGCGCCTGCTGTCCATCATTTTGCTTTAAACGGGATGGAAAACAGGGGTGTAAACCAATGCAAACCTATCCAACGGGCTATACGGAATCCCACCGCATAGCCGAGAAAATTTTCCGGGATATTCTACCTCGGCACAGCATGGCGGTGCGTGAGGAACAAATCGCGCTTTGCCATGAAGTTTTAGATACCTTATATAATAAGGAAATTTCCCTGTGCGAAGCAGGTGTAGGCACCGGCAAAACGCTGGCTTACCTCGTGGGCTGTATCCTTTGGCAGATGCATCGCCCCGAACGGATGAAACTGCCCATCGTTATCTCCACTTCCAGCGTTGCCTTGCAGGACGCTATCCTTACAGAGTATCTGCCCGACCTGTCCGCTATTATGCTGGACGAGGGTATCATCACCGCACCCACCACAGCCGTTGTCCGCAAGGGCAAAGAGCGTTTTGTCTGCGATGCTCGGCTTATAGAACGCGAATCACAAATTCCCACCACCAGAAACCGTCAGAGGAACAGCCTGCGCATGGCTGAGCAACTTCTGGATATGGACCACCTCCCGGAGCTTTCCCGCTTTGATCGCAGCCGTATCTGTGTGCCGCAGTCCTGCCCGCGAAACTGTGTTTTACAGGAGGATTGCCGCTACCAACAACATCTGCGGGATTCTATGAAACCCGATATTCAGATTTGCAACCACAATTATTTGCTGGCAGATGCAGCACACCGCCAGCAGGACAGACCGTTATTATTGCGCAGTTATCAGGCGCTGGTCGTGGACGAGGCGCACAAGCTGCCGGACGCGGCCCGCCAGATGTACACGGAATCCTTGTCAGAACGCGAAATGCAGGAACTCTGCACGCTGCTGCGGCAAGCGCACTATTCTCATATTGCCCAGAACCTACGCACGGCGTTCCGAATACTGATTCTTGCCTGCCAGCACAGCCGGACTTGGAAAGAAAGAACCGTTTGCGTCCCATTTGTGCTTACTCTGTTTCGCAGCAGGGTATTGGCCGATTGTATTGCGCAGCTACAACTTGCAGGATGCCGGGCAGATATGCCGCGCTACTTGCGGAACCGGCTGGGAGAGGCGGAAAGCACACTGCGTCTTTTTCTCTTGGAGGTTCCCACACGCATTCTCTACATCGAAACCGATATGCAAGGTCAGCTGACATGTTGTGCGGCCAGCAATCGTGTGCCACAGCTTTTGCGCAGTGCGCTTTGGAACACCGGCGAACCGGCTATTTTAACCTCCGGCACGCTGGCCGCAGCGGGAAACTTTGACCACACTGAGCAGCTTTTAGGCCTTGCAGCGTACAAACCGCTGCGCCATTTCAGCGCGGACTCTCCGTTTAATTACAAGAAAAAATGTCTGTTATACTTTCCGCCTCGCGTAAAAATGCGAATGGACAACCGCAAAATGGCAGAAGAAATCGTTCGGTTGGTTGGAGCCTGTCACGGTCACGCACTTGTTTTGTTCACATCCTACCGCCAAATGGCAGAGGTAAGAGCGCTGACGGACGGCCAATGGCCGTACCCGACCTATCAGGCGTGGCGCAACGGCGGCAGGGTGATTCAACAATTCAAAGAATCTGGCAACAGCGTTCTGTTCGCAGCCGGTTCCTGCTGGGAGGGCATCGACTTTCCCGGCGATATGGTGTCCCTGCTCATTATCCCAAAACTACCGTTCCCAATTCCAGACCCGGTCAGCAACTATGAGCGCCAGCAGTACCCGAACCTGCGCGACTACATAAACGCCGAAGTCATCCCAGAAATGCAGAAGAAGCTTCGGCAGGGCTTTGGTCGTGCCATTCGCACGGAGCAGGACTCCTGCGTGGTAGCCATTCTGGATGAGCGTGCAGGCATTGGCGGCAAGTACCACGATGCCGCACTGGCCGCTTTGCCAGCCTGTCCAACTACCGAGAAAATTGAAGATGTTCAGCAATTCATCCGGGAGCAGAAGCGCCCGGATTACTTTTTGTAAAGAGGGTTTACGATGAACTATAGACAAGACCACCCCGCGTGGATCTATGTGCGGTGCGCCAACAGCAACCCACAAATGGCCTTTGATCGGCTGTATGACCTTATCGATGAAGCTGCCGGGCATGGCTTTCTCGTGCGCGGCACCTCTTTCGACCATTGCGGCGGCAACACACTGAAAGACCGCAATGGCCTGCGCGCCATGCTGGACGCGGTAGAGAATAACCTGATCGAAGCCGTAATCGTACGCGACCTGGAGCAGATCAGCCGCAACAGCTACTTATTGGTCGGGGTTATTGAAATCTTCCGCAGACGGAACGCTTACCTTATTACTACCGAATGTGACCTGAACACGGAACTCATCAACTGCGGTTTGGAACGCTTTGCCGGAGACCGCTTCACGCGGGCATCCTTTGGCAAGCCGCGCTTCGATGTTCGACTCCCGCTGATGGATCAGTTTTAAGAGGTGCGGCTATGGAAGAATACAAAGTCTGGGCGTATGCCCGCAGCGCTGCGCCGAATTTGACTGCGTTAGAAAACCAACTGGAAGAAGTTATGCGCGAAGCTGACAAGCGCGGCTACATCCTGGTAAATACAAGCATGGAACTGAAACGCGGCACCGAATTTTGGCGACCGGCGCTGTTTGCCATGCTAAAGGCTGTGCGGCAAGGCCGTGCCAACGCCGTCATGGTGCAAAGCCTTGACCAATTGAGTCATGATACCGCAACGCTGTACCACATCCTGCGCTTTTTGCAAAATCACGGCGCGGTGCTTATCACCACCAAAACAAGCCTGAAATATGAACTTTATCTGACCGGGCTGGAGAACAGGCTGCTGGCCCATACCAAACACACCCGAAAAAAGCTGCCGTGGGAGGGATTGCCCCATGCTGATTGATCCGCTCCCCATAAAGCTGGAACAGGAACTGAAATACGAGATCGCCTACGCAGCCCTGTCGTCCGCCGCCACGGACGGCAGACTGCCGAAAGGCATCTTCCAACGCGCCAATGTTGGTTATGCCCGGAAATGCGGCGTTTTGCGACGGGATGTTTAGTGGTTCTCGTGAATAGCTTTTGACCTGCCTTTCGGGTATGTTGTATGTGATAAAAAGAATGTCACAGCGTCAAACTCGGAGGAAATAGTATGCCGCAAGTCCAAGTGATTCAGCCGATACAGCAACAGCCGAAGCGTCTGCGCGTGGCGGCCTATGCCCGCGTCAGCAGTGATTCGACCGACCAGCTAAATTCACTGTCCGTACAGGTGGATTACTACACTCATCTGATACAGGAAAATCCAAACTGGGATTTCGCCGGAATCTACGCCGATGAAGGCATTACCGGCACCAGCACCAAACACCGTGAGCAGTTCAACCGCCTGATGGACGACTGCCGCGCAGGACTGATTGACCGTGTGCTGGTCAAATCGGCATCCCGCTTCGCCCGCAACACGGCGGATGCACTGGCATCTGTGCGCGAGCTGAAAAGCCTTGGCGTGACGGTGGCTCTTGAAAAAGAGGGCTTTGACACAGAAACTGCCAACGGTGAAATGATTCTGAGTATGATTTGCGCTACAGCACAGGAAGAGTCGCTGTCAATCTCTAAGAATCTAAAGTGGGGTATCCGCAAGCGGATGCAGGACGGCACATATATGAACGCTGCAACACCGTTTGGATATCGTTTAGAGAATCATCAGTTTATACCGTGCGAAAGAGAAGGTGCTGTTGTTCGTCTGATTTTTGAACAATATCTAAACGGTATGAGTATAGCGCGGATAGCATCTTACCTAAATGAAAACTACCCCAAGAACGAGGGAAAGTGGCATTATTCAGGAATCAAAAAAATGCTTTGCAACGAAAAATACATCGGAGCAACATTATATCAAAAACAGTACACGGGGGATACACTTCCGCTAAAGCCTATAAAAAATCACGGTCAAATGCCGAAGTACTATAATCCCAACAGCCACACGGGAATTATTTCTGCAGATGATTTTCAGAAGGTTCAACAATTATTGAGGGAAAAGAACATACCGGGAAGATCGGCTCGACAAAGCATTTTTACAAGAATGCTGTATTGCGCAGACTGCGACACCGTATTTTCACGAAAGGAAAACGCTAGCCATAATCCGGTTTGGATATGCAGGAAACATATGCAAAATGTCTCCCTCTGCCGGGTCAGACCGATATATGAGGCAGAGCTTAAGAGCGCATTTTTGGCAATGTGCAGTAAATTGCAGGTAAACAGGAAGAGAGTGCTTGAACCTATCGAGAAAGATCTTTTACATCTTAGATATATTCTTGAACAGAAGGACAAAGAAGCTGCGGACATCCATGAAGATATACGCTGCCTTACAAAAAAGAACCATAATTTGGAGCGAATCTACAATATGGGTGGAATAGAGGCTGTTCAATACTGGGAACGCCGTGCAGCAATAGAACGGCAGATAACAGAGAAACGATTGCTGCTGACACGCAGAACTTTTAATAATAGCATAGAAAAAGAACTGCAGCGCACAAAGAAAATTTCAGAATGTGTGGTATCTGAACTACCGTTGACAGGGTTTGACGAAGGAGTATTCAAAAAGATGGTTGATTGCGTTTTGATTGATGGCACGGGCATAACATTTAAACTGATCAATGGGGTTGAATTTACGGAGGCGCGAAAAGTCCAATGAGCAAACGCTATTTGCCGTTTGGGTACGAGATCAAAAAAGGAAGAATTCATATAAATCCGGACCAAGCAGATGCTGTATGCAGGATATTTCAGCAGTATACGGAAAGGAACTCGCTTCAGCAAATTGCAAATAGAATGACAGCGGAAGGAATCCATTACCGACCGGATACTTGCGTGTGGAATAAGAATATGGTAAAGCGAATCTTAGAAAATCAGTGCTATTGTGGTACGGCAGAATATGCGCCAATAATTACCGCAAAACAATTTTCCACAGTCGATCAAATCCGAAAGGGCAAGACGGTTGCATACTCGATGGTGCTGAAGCCATTTCGCAAGGATATGCAGTGTGGCTGCTGCGGCGCAAGTCTTTACCTGCACACAAAAAGCCGCCAGTGGTTCTGCCGTGAGTGTGGTATGTGGTCGGCACCTACGCAGGCGGAAGAAACAGCCGACAATGTTGTTGAAAAACTGTGCTGGCTCAGGCAGAACCCAGAAATCATCCACAACCCCGAAGGACAGGCAAATGTGCAATCCGTAGAAGTTGCCCTACTGGATCGTGAAATCTGGCAGGCGCTGACGAATGCAGAACCCGATGTGGATTAAAATTCTGCATCGGGCAGAGCTGGAATACAAATTTTGCACAGCAGGGGATGCCGACCCGGCAACCTTGCTGATACAAAAGGCGTGTACCGAGTATGTGCCAACAGAGGGATTCCCGGAAACTTTTTATAAAGAGGTCGTCAGCAAGGTTATATTGTACCGCGATAATCATCTGGAACTCAAACTGCAAAACGGACAAATTGTGTAAGGGGAAAAGCCATGAGCAATATGAAAATCATCGAGATACCAGCATATTTGCGAGATGGAGCAGGGCAGAAAGGAACCGCGCGCAAGCTGCGGGTGGCGGCCTACTGCCGCGTCAGCACCGAGGAAGAAGAACAGCAGGGCAGTTTTGAAATCCAGAAACTGTACTACACTGAGAAAATCAATTCCACCCCGGAGTGGGAAGTTGCAGGCATCTATGCAGATGACGGAATTTCCGGCGTACATACCAAGAAGCGCGATGGTTTCAACCAGATGATTCAAGACTGCAAGAAGCACAGAATCGACCTTATATTGACAAAATCCATTTCTCGCTTCGCCCGCAACACACTGGACAGTATCCAGTATGTCCGAATGCTGAAACAAATGGGAATCGCGGTGGTATTTGAAAAGGAGAACATCAACACCGCCACCATGAACTCTGAGATGATCCTCACCGTACTGAGCGCCTTTGCACAGGCAGAGAGCGAGTCTATCTCCCAAAATGTTGCCCGCGGCAAGCGCATGGGATATAAGCACGGTAAATTTGCCTTCCCTTACGGCAGAATTATTGGCTACCGTAAAGGGGCAGACGGCAAGCCGGAGATCATCCCGGAGCAGGCTGAAATCATTCGGCTGATTTTCAACAGCTACCTGCAAGGGGACAGTCTGCAAAGTATCAAGGCAAAGCTGGAAACGGCGGGCGCACTCACAGCCCGCGGCAACACCGCATGGTCAGCGCAAAGCATCCAGCGTATCCTGCAAAATGAAAAATACTGTGGTGACGTATTACTACAAAAGACCTTTACCGAGGATGTGCTGACGGGTGTACATAAGAAAAACACCGGGCAGCTCCCGCAATATTACATTGAAAATTACCACGAGGGCATTGTCAGTAAACAGATGTTCCGAGAGGTACAAGCTGAGATTGCCCGCCGAAACAGCAAGTCAGCCGCCAACCAGCGCAAGCGCCGCCGTGGCCGCTACAACAGCAAGTATGCCTTGTCCGAGCGACTGTTCTGCGGTAACTGCGGCAGCCCTTACAAGCGGGTGACTTGGAATATTCACGGCAGAAAACAAATTGTCTGGCGGTGCGTGAACCGCATCGAGTACGGAACGAAATTCTGCAGCAGTTCACCGTCCGTCCCGGAAGAAGAACTGCACCGTGCCATTTTGAAAGCGGTACAGGGTTTGGCGGCAAACTTCACCGATGAGGTCGCCACCCAGATCAACGGTATCCTGCATAACATCCAGACCGGCGAAAGCACAAAGCCCAATTTGCAGGAGCAACTGGAACAGACCCAGCAGGAATTTGACCGACTGCTGGAAATGTCCTTGGACTTCGATGAGGATACCCCGTTTCTGGATGACAGGTTGAAAAAGTTGAATAATAAAATTAAGAGCCTGAAAAAAGCCATCGAGGACAGCGCCGCCCGACAGGAAAAAGCCAGCCAGCCGGAGATGCTGCTGTCAGCCAAGGTCCTGCAAATCCAAGAATATGACGATGTTCTGACCGCGAGAATCATTGAGAAAATCACGGTGAGGGCGCGTAATGAAATTGAAATACGGTTCATCGGCGGCTATAAAAAGACAATGCAGCTGACATAAAAATAAAGAGGTCATACCCAATCGGAGATAAGGTATCTTCGATTGGGTATGGCCTTTTTCACTTTTATCGGGAAGAGGTAGTTATGAAGCTGGGAGAGAAAATCAAGCTGGTGCGTAAGCACAGAGGACTAACGCAGCGGGAACTGGGAGAACGACTGCACTTGGATGGAAATGCAGCAAACCGTATTGCCCAATATGAGTCGGGATTCCGAACGCCCAAAGAGAGCAGAACCAAAGACATAGCCAAAGCGTTGAATGTCCGCGAAGAAAATTTCTTTACAAGGGCAGAAACGCCAGAGGATATTATCCGAACATTGATTTGGTATGACTGGGAACATGGTTGCGACGGAAGCGTTCCGATTGATACGATTCTGCTCTTTGATGATTCTGAGGAAGTGGAAAAATTATTGAAAGAGTGGTACAGCCAAAAGAAAAGACTGAGAACGAGGAAAATCATAAAGGCAAAGTATCTGGAATGGATGCTGCAATGGCCCACAGAGAAAGAAAACAATTAAATTTTTCTACTATCGTTGATTTTTCCCTCTCAAAACAGGGTATCTTTTTTATCACACTCACACATGCGGAGTATCATTAAAGGATCTGAAAAGGTCTGCTGATGATACTCCGCATTTTTTTATTTCCAAGTTTATTATAGAGATCTGTGTGGGGGCGTAGCTTAATGCTACGCCTTTTCTCGTTTCTAAAAGAATGTCCCGTTCGGGAATCTTCCGGCGATCCGGCACCTCAAAGGCTCCGATGCAGTTGTAGTGGATCGTCACCTGCTGATTGGTAACGCCGTCCTCCTTGACCGCCGGATAAACCTCGATGTACTGAATGAGCTCGGCAACCATGCGCTTGGTGATGGCGGTGGCGTCGGTGTAGCGGCGCACCGTTTCCAAGAAGGTGTCCACATCCATTGACAAACCCGGCAAGTTCGCTGGCCCGCTGGCGGCGGTGTCCAGCGATGATCTCATATCCGCCGCCCTCACGGGGCCGCACCAGCGCAGGCTGATTAACTCCGGCAACTTTGACCGACTCCACCGGCCCCTGCATTTCCGCATCGTCCCGGACGCTAAAGGGATGATTTTTGAACGGGTGCAGCTCGGAAAGATTGAGATACACGATCTCCTCTTTCACGCCACGGGGGGCATCCCGAGGGGCGGGCGGCTGCTCGGTTGCGGCCGAGGCCTCTGCTTTGACGGGAGCGCCTTTCCCTGCAGGCGGTTTACTTTGGGACATTTTGTCCCGAGGTTGCGGCTTGGCCTTGTCGGGGGCCGCCTTGTTAGCCTTGGGTGGACAGCCCCTGCGGGGCTTAGCCGCATCCTTCGCTTTATCCGCCTGCTTGCCCTTATCCTGGGCCACAGCCTTTTCCGGGGGCTTGCCCTTCGTCGCCCCATCCCGGGCAGCGGTAAAATCCACCACTTTCCCAGCGGAGGCGGGATCTCCCATGCCGGGGATCGTGGTCTGCTTCTCGTCCTTGCCCGGCGGCGGCACACCCTCCTTCTATCACGGGAGCCCCCGCCTTGGCCGGGGCGGGCTGATCATGCACCGGGGAATCGGCTTTGACAGGCTCCGCTTTTTCCGGCTTGGGGGACTCGCCCGCTTTCTCAGCGTCGGGAATATTCTTTTTATCGTCAACCATCTAAAAACCTCCTTCGTTGTGAAATAGAAAAAGCCAGCCCGACGGCTGGCCTGAGAGAAGTCTCCCTCCTTCCTTGTATTGATATATGAATAATTCATCCACAGTCTAATTGAGATGAAATTTCACGTAGTTATAGATTTTATACAAAAAATGTAGTATAATTAATATTATTTCGTCGGATAGAGTGAGGATATATATGGATTGTACGGATCTTTACTTAAAAATAAATCATAATCTACAAGAAAATATTCAGGCATCACTTTCATCTTCACACTACACGTTGTTTGCTAATGCAAATGCGTTTATTGACGATTATGGATTGTGGCAAAAATGGATAGCAGAAAAATATGGAATAGAAATTTTTAGTTTAGCCTTATCTGAATATGAAACAGCGTTGCTATTTGCCGTTCAATCACTTTATAAACAGGCATTTAGTTCATTGCGAGCTTACTTAGAGCACACATTATTTGGTATCCAATTAACAACCAATTTACTTCAATACCTAAACTGGAAACAAGATGCACAGGATGTTTACTGGAGTCAAATTGTTGATTTGGATTCTGGGCTATTTAGTTCAAATTATACCTCAGCTTTTTTTTCAGAATTGTGCGCGTCATCGAAGTTAATCCTTGATTTGGCAAAACGAGTTTACAGAGAGTGTTCACAATTTACCCACGGAAATTATAGTGCGTGGGAAGTAATAAAATACCCACCCGTATATGATGAAAAAGCATTTGTAAAATTTCTAGATGAAGCTGAAAGCATTAAATATATAATTGAATACTCTTTCTTTATTAGATTTATTAAAGAAATTCCCGAGGAAAAAATTACAGATTTTGAATCCCAAATACGTGAATCCTTAGGGCACCTGAAAGAAGTAACTGACTATTTATCAATGATCAATGAGGATGAAAAATGACAAATTTTATTCTTAGAAGTGAAGAGCTACAAGACTCTAAAATTCTTGATTATTATGTCGGCACAGTGCACGATGAAGAAATACTTGAGCATCTTGAAACTCCAATTCCCTGCCTTTTGGAAGGTAGTCGAGGGGTAGGAAAATCATTTCTGTTTAAAGTTCTGAAACAGCGTCTATTGAATAGATTTGCAGATACTAAAATATTACCAGTGATGGTGACATTTCGGAATAGTCCATTTTTAAAAACTGAAAATGAATCCGCATTTTATTACTGGATGCTGGCAAGAATTACGTCTGAAATTATACGAGCATTAAAAAAAGCCGGCGTATTAGTTGGGAGATACTCTTTTCTTTATGGCACCTCATCAAATACAGATGATGAAACAGAACTTGAAAAAATATGTAATCAATTTGAGCAATCATGGCGAGAAAAAGAAGTTGACATTGATATTTCTCTACTTCCTACAATCGACGACCTATTGCAAGCCATAGAAGATGTTTGTGAAACAAGCTTTATTGAAAGAATAATCGTAAATATTGATGAAGCGGCACACGTTTTTATACCTGCACAGCAGCGGCAATTTTTTACTTTATTTCGTGATATGCGATCTCCCTACTTAAAATGCAATGCAGCAATTTACCCCGGCACAACATGTTTTGGAGATTCTTTTCAACCGATGCATGATGCGATGTTCCTCCACATATCTAGGAATATTCAAGACGATGATTATATTCCATCTATGCGAGATATGGTTACAAAGCAAATAGACGATAGTGCAACAATTCGAAAATTGTTGCAGCATGGGGAGAATTTTAATCTTCTTGCATATGCATCGAATGGAAATCCAAGATTACTATTTACCACTTTAGGAATGGTGGATAGAATTAATGCAGATTCTACAAATAAAATCTTCCGGGAGTTTTATCGCGAACGAATTTGGGCTGAGCACTCCGCTTTGGCAGAAAAATTCCCCTCTTGTAAGGATCTCATAGATTGGGGACGAGATTTTATTGAAAATGATGTATTGCCAGAATTAAAGTCTAAAAATGATAAATATTTGGCAAAAGATCAACCTACAACTTACTATTTGTGGATTCATCGTGACGCTCCACAAATTAATAAAGAAGCTCTAAGATTATTGGAATATACCGGAATCTTAATTGAAAATGCAAATGGTATCCGCGCAACTAGAAATGCAATAGGTACTCGTTATGGCGTTAATATCGGTTGTTTACTTGCATTAGAAGCTGTTCCTACTTCTACTGGAGCTAGAATTCTGAAAAATACTACAACAAAACGTATGAGTGAGTACGGCGCGAGTAACTCGTGTTATGAGCCGCTTTCCTCTAAGAAACTTATTGAGCTGGAAGCTTCCAACAATCAGTTTTTACAAGATCAACTTGCAAAAAGTATTGACTTTTTGGACTTGACTGATTGGCAAAAAGAAAAATTGCATTCAGTTTCAATAAATACTATTGGAGAATTAGCTGCTTCAAACGAATCCGCAGTTATGAAAGCCTATTATGTCGGAGAAGTTAGAGCAAAACAAATGAAAAACGCCGCATATGCCGCGCTTTTTGAATACCTACTGGGTTGAGTTCTTTACATTAAGGATGAAAGCCTTGCTTGCTGCTTGCAAACCATTGATATTACTGGATTTCCACAGATCCTTTAATGACACTCGGACCATAAGCCTGTGACATCTTTTTTGTCACAGGCTTATTTCTTTTTGTGTTGCCTATATATTACATATAAAATAGGTAGGCGCAATCATCATAACCGATAAGAACACCCCGCGGCGAGAGGGTACGCTCCCTTCGCTGCGGGGTGTTTTGGTTTATTTCAGGTTCGGGCGGTCCTGATCGCCGTCGGCCTTGAACATGACGAAATTCTCCGGCTTGTTTGTAAAGTAGTAATATTCGGTGTTCTCGTGCAGGGGCGGGGTCAGGTAGTTGGGGATGATGCAGCCATCGCCCTCAACGCGCTCGGTAAAGCCGGCGGCCAGCCAGATATCGGCGGGGATACCGGCGTTGTAGCAGTCCATGTACTCGGCGCCCTCATGGTTCAGGATCGCGTCCAGCGCTGCTCCCAGACGGGGCAGCACACTGTCCTCACCGATGAAGTCCACGAGCCGCACCACGGCGGCGCAGCCGGTCTCCTTGGCGGAGACTGTGCGGGTCACGACATAGGCCAGCAGCTTGTTGTTCTCGCAGGCGGCCCAGACATCATATTTGAAGTAAGGATAACGGAAATCCCGCCGCCGCAGATACCAGATATCCTTCACCGGCGTGTGGGGCGTGGCAGGCATCCCCAGCGGGATCAGGTCAGCCGCGTCCTCTACTTTTTCCAGCCCTAAATCGCGCTGGACCGGGGGCAGTATGTACCGCAGCGGTTTGGCCAGCTGGTAATCCTTGCGGCGGCCCAGACGGTAATAGTGGGGCAGTCGCTCAGCCTTCCACCCCAAAAACTGGTAGAACGTGCAGGTGTTGGGGCGGATGTTGTTGCAGGCCAGCACGTTGGCATGCAGCAGGTCGGGCAGGGCGTTCATCAGCTCCAGCCCGACACCGTTGTGGCCTTTGGCGGCCACCCAGACGCTGACCCAGATGTCCGGCTTGCGCCGGGTGTTGGCCAATATGTATCCGGCGGCGCTGACATAGCGGCCGTCCTCCTCGGCCACCGCAAACTGCGGGATACCGCCGCGGCCTGCATAATAGTGGTGATACAGCTCCGGACGGTTGATGAGGGGCAGACGCATATCAAAATTGGCGTTGATAAAATCGATGATCGCCTGATCTTCGCCCAGACGGGCCAGGCGGAACATAACCTCAGACAATGGCCGAACCTCCCGTCACCGGCAGCGTTACGCCGGTAATGAAGCCTGCCTCATCCGAGAGCAGGAACGCCATA
>OGJY01003618.1_pt1 | contig 12546 bp, 9 predicted proteins | sample 1572231 | NCBI WGS metagenome assembly OGJY01 (sample SAMEA2582121, study PRJEB24529) | metagenome | biome: Human gut stool | place: China | collected 2011
ATCTGGTCTATATATCCAGCATCAATTATTGCATCAACATCAATATTTTTGAGCTGTTTCTTAACCCTGTCCAAAATATCCTTTCTCACAATTCCGTCAATATACATGACTGCAATATCCGTTTTGCTCCTTCGGCCTATCTTGCTTCTTTCGACCTTTAATGCCGTATCTCTTATTCGCCTCCGCATAAGAACAACATTTTTGCTTACAGATTCGACAAAAGCGTCCTTCGGACCCTGTACAACTACTTCGTTTTCAGCCTCTGGAACACCTCTTGTCGGCCAGCCCTTTGTCGATATTATAAGTGCATTGCTGTCGCCTTCGGCAAATACTGCCGTATCGCCAAGCAATATAGATGTATAAATATTTTCAAAAGCATTTTCCCGGTCAACTTCACCTACACTTATAGCCTTTGACATAAGTATCTCCAATATATTACTACCGTTTTCGCCTATGACATCGGTTCTGTTCATAAGGTTAGTCATAAGTGACTGCTCAATTACATCGGTATCAACGATATTGTCAGTATATACAAGGAGCATATCTATATTTTTATCTGCTCCGGCTTTAAACCGCCTTATTATTATGTCATCACATTTATCAAACGTATTTCTTATTATCTTTTCATTTTCATTAAGCCTGTCCGATACATAAGCCTGTTTCAATATTTCCACCTCTTTTAGGCTTATGTTTGGCTTTAAACAGTAAAAATATACATAAAAATAGCCCTTCCGTTAAACGGAAGGGCATAGAATGCTACTTAATTTAATTACTGAGCAGCTTTTTCAGCTTTACGCTTTGCAATAGCTTCTGTTAACTTGGGAACGATAGCTTTAACATCGCCAACGATACCTAAGTCAGCTACATCAAAGATAGGAGCTGTATCGTTTATGTTGATTGCAACGATATATTCAGCACTTTCCATACCAGCAACGTGCTGGATAGCACCTGAAATACCACATGCCATATAGAGATCAGGACGTACTGTCTTACCTGTCTGTCCAACCTGTCTGTCTTTTTCAATCCAGCCTGCGTCAACTGCAGCTCTTGATGCAGAAACTACACCACCGAGTACATCAGCAAGCTCCTGAAGTTTTCCGAAGAAATCGGGTGAACCGATACCACGTCCGCCTGAGATAAGAACCTTAGCTTCTGTAATATCAACTGCCTTTGAATCACCCTTAACAACTTCTCTGATCTTTACATTCATATCTGCATCTGTAAAGTCAACCTTGAAATCTACTACTTCGCCCTTTCTTGCTTCATCTTTAGCAAGAGCTTTCATAACGCCGGGACGTACTGTAGCCATCTGAGGTCTGTGATCTTTACATACGATAGTAGCCATGATGTTACCACCGAATGCAGGACGAGTCATAAGTAATAATTTTGTATCGGGCATTGCATCGATTGTTCCGATGTCAAGCTTTGTACAATCGGCTGTAAGACCTGTATGTACTCTTGCTGATACACGGGGAGCAAGGTCACGTCCGATAGATGTAGCACCGAAAAGAACGATTTCGGGATCATTCTTTTTGATGATTTCGTTAAGAGCCTTTGCGTAAGGTTCTGTAACATATTCAGCAAGCATAGGATCATCAACAACAACTACCTTGTCAGCACCGTGCTGAATAAGGATTTCTGCTTTGTCTTTGATTCCGCTGCCTAATAATATAGCAACTACCTGCTGGCCTAAGTCAGCAGCAAGTTCTGTGGCTTTGCCTATAAGTTCTAATCCAACCTTCTGGAGTTCTCCGTCTCTCTGTTCTGCTAATACATAAACATCTTTGCTCATCTTAGTTCACCCCTCATCAAATAATATGTTTTTCTTCCATCTTAGCAATGATTGCCTTTACTGCATCGTCTGCTGAAGCATCTTTTAATACTTCACCGGCACCCTTAGCCTGTTTTGTAAAGGACTTAACAACATTTGTGGGAGATCCCTTAAGACCGATGTGTTCGGGATTAAGTTTATCCTTAAGTTCTTCAAAACCAAGAACCTTGATTTCTTTAGCATAAGCGTCGATTGTTCCGCCTACTGTCATATATCTGGGCTCAGCGATTTCTGAAAGAGCTGTGATAAGGCAAGGTGTTTTAACTCTGATCTTCTGGTATCTGTCTTCGAACTGTCTCTTAACGATGAGGCTGTCACCGTCTGCTGTAAGTTCTTCAGCATATGATACCTGAGGAATTCCAAGGTGCTCAGCAATCTGAGGACCAACCTGAGCTGTATCACCATCGATAGCCTGACGGCCTGTGATGATTACATCATAGTCAAGTTTCTTTAATGCAGCTGCGATTGTTGATGAAGTAGCCCATGTATCAGCGCCGCCGAATGCTCTGTCTGTTACAAGGATAGCTTCGTCACAACCCATAGCAAGAGCTTCTCTTAATGCAACGTCTGCCTGAGGAGGTCCCATACATACTAATGTAACTGTACCGCCAACCTGCTCTTTAAGTCTTAAAGCAACCTCAATACCTGCTTTGTCATCAGGGTTGATGATACTGGGAACACCATCTCTGATAAGTGTATTTGTTTTAGGATCAAGTTTTACTTCCGCTGTATCCGGAACCTGTTTAATACATACAACTATTTTCATTGTTATTTTCCTCCCGAATTATTTAATCTTCATTGCTCCAGAGATAACCATCTTCTGAACTTCTGATGTACCTTCGTAGATTTCTGTAATCTTAGCGTCTCTCATAGCTCTTTCTACGGGGTACTCACGGCAGTAACCGTAGCCACCGAACAGCTGTACAGCCATTCTTGTTACTTCGTTTGCAGTTTCGGAAGCAAACATTTTGCACATTGCAGCGTAAGGAGCGTAGTTGCCATGCAGATCCTTTTCTGTAGCTGCTCTCCATACCATCAGTCTAGCAGCATCTGTCTTTGTCTGCATTTCAGCCAGTTTGAACTGTGTGTTCTGGTATTTGCCGATGGGTTTGCCACCCTGTTTTCTTTCCTTAACATATTTCAGTGTTTCGTCAATAGCGCCCTGAGCGATACCTACGGACTGAGCACCGATACCGATACGACCGCCGCCCAGTGCTGTCATAGCGATCTTGTAGCCCTGGCCTTCTTTGCCCAGCAGGTTTTCAGCGGGAACCTTAACGTTTTCATAAATAACTTCGCAGTTGGATGCTGCTCTGATACCCATACGTTCGATGTTAGGACCAACGGACAGGCCTTCAAATTCTCTTTCTACGATGAAAGCAGACATACCTTTAGGGCCTTTGGATTTATCTGTCAGAGCGAATACGATGAATGTATCAGCGAAACCGGAGTTTGTTGTGAACATCTTTGTACCGTTCAGAACATAGTACTTGCCGTCTTCTGTTTTGTCAGCTGTTGTCTTAACACCTGCAGCATCTGTACCAGCGCCGGGCTCTGTCAGACCGAAGCAGCCGATTTTGGAACCGTCAACCAGAGGTCTCAGATATTTCTGTTTCTGTTCTTCTGTACCAAACTCATTGATGCAAGGGCAGCAAAGAGATGTATGTACGGACAGTGTAATACCTGTGGAAGCATCTACTTTAGACATTTCTTCCATGCACAGTGTGTATGTCAGAACGTCTGCACCCTGGCCGCCGTATTCTCTGCTGTAAGGAATACCAAAAGCACCGATTTTCTGCAGTTTCTGAAGCAGTTCTCTATCGTAATCTTCTGCTTCGTCCATGTCTTTAGCGATTGGTTTAATTTCTGTTTCAGCAAATTTTCTGAACAACTCTTGCTGAAGCATCTGAGTTTTTGTTAATTTGAAATCCATTCTAATATTCCTCCTATTTTTTAAAAATTTTGAAACATCCGCGATGAGGCCACATCGTGGTATTTCATTAAAAAACAACCTACTTCCTTACGACGCTGCCGTATGGACGCAGTTTATCAGCTTCTCATTTCTACTTCCGCATTTCAATAAGAAGCCATAATGCCTCCACAATGAATATACCATTTTTGTTTAAAATTTGTCAACATCTTTGTCGATAAATATTACATAAAAAACGGCTGCGTTTGTTGGTAATACCGACATATTTTCCACTGTCGGCGAATGGAAAAAAACCTACAAAAAAACAGACCGAAAATCTCCTGCCGAATCGCTACTCCCACAGGAAATTCTTCCCACATTTCGTCTGTTTGCCTTTTTGTGAAAGAGCAATCTCCCTCGCCGCCAGCTCCTGCGGCATGCAGTGTAATTTTGTATACAATACATCTCTTTCCAAAAAGGGATTCTGACGCTGTTTGTGCGTATTTCTCCGTTTTTTTGCCTATCTCTACTTTACACCATTGTCTTTTCTCTGTCAATATATTTCGCATGAAAACTATTTTCTCTACGTTTTAATTGTCAGACATCCACTCGTAATATTATACAATAAAAACTGCATCTTTTTCTGTTTTATGTCTCCTTTCGGAAATTCACACCTTCCTTTTTCACGTTTTCATTCTCTATGAGATAATTTTTCGCAAAAAGAACCTCCTCCCGCGAAGCTCTGTTTACAAGCTTCTGCTGTCTTTCTCATATCAACCTTTTTTCCGCATAAACATAATATAAAAAAGAGAGTATCCTTACGGATACTCTCTTGATGAATCAATATTCTGATTTCGTCGAAATTACTCAATGATTTCTACTACGGAACCAGCGCCTACTGTTCTACCACCTTCACGGATAGCGAATCTCAGACCCTGAGCCATAGCTACGGGTGTGATCAGTTCGATTGTCATTTCAACGTTGTCGCCAGGCATGCACATTTCTGTACCTTCGGGCAGGTTGATAACGCCTGTTACGTCTGTTGTTCTGAAGTAGAACTGAGGTCTGTAGTTGTTGAAGAAAGGAGTATGACGGCCACCTTCTTCTTTGGACAGAACGTAAACCTGAGCTTTGAATTTTGTATGAGGTGTGATGGAACCGGGTTTAGCCAGAACCTGACCTCTTTCGATTTCGTTTCTCTGAACGCCTCTCAGCAGAACACCGATGTTGTCACCAGCTTCAGCCTGATCCAGCAGCTTACGGAACATTTCAACGCCTGTTACAACTACTTTTCTGATTTCGTCTGTCAGACCAACGATTTCAACTTCATCCTGTACTTTAACTACGCCGGATTCTACTCTACCTGTAGCTACTGTACCACGACCTGTGATGGAGAATACGTCTTCGACGGGCATCAGGAAAGGTTTGTCTGTTGCACGTTCGGGTGTAGGAATGTAATTTTCGATAGCTTCGAACAGTTCCAGAATCTTGTCGCCCCAAGGACCGTTGGGATCCTGCAGAGCCTGGAATGCGGAACCTCTGATGATGGGAATATCATCACCGGGGAATTCATATTCGTTCAGCAGTTCTCTGATTTCCATTTCAACCAGATCCAGCAGTTCTTCGTCTTCAACCATGTCGCATTTGTTCATGAATACAACAATGTAAGGAACGCCTACCTGTCTGGACAGCAGGATGTGTTCTCTTGTCTGAGCCATAGGACCGTCTGTTGCAGCTACTACCAGGATAGCACCATCCATCTGAGCAGCACCTGTGATCATGTTTTTAACATAGTCAGCATGGCCTGGGCAGTCAACGTGAGCGTAGTGTCTGTTGGGTGTTTCGTATTCAACGTGAGCTGTGGAAATTGTGATACCACGTTCTCTTTCTTCGGGAGCCTTGTCGATGTTTTCGAAAGCTACAGCTTCACCGATCTTGTATCTTTCGTGCAGTGTCTTTGTGATTGCTGCAGTCAGAGTTGTTTTACCATGGTCAACGTGACCGATAGTACCAATATTCATATGAGGTTTGGTTCTTTCAAATTTTGCCTTTGCCATTTTAAAATATCCTCCTTGTAAAATTGTGGAATCTTAATTTATGAGTTTGACACACTTTAAAATACAGCGCGTCCATCAACTCTAATTATATTAGAATTCTTATCTTTTTGCAATACCAAAAATCCAATTAAACGCAGTATTTTTGGCATTTCATTTCTGTTTTTCCGTCGAAAAATTACTTTCTGCCTTCCAGTACTTTTTCCTGAACAGATTTAGGGCAGGGTTCGTAATGGTCAACTTCCATTACATAGTTACCACGACCCTGTGTTCTGGAACGCAGGTCTGTGGAATAACCGAACATTTCAGCCAGAGGAACGAAGGAGTGAATTACCTGTGCGTTGCTTCTTGCTTCCATACCTTCGATACGACCACGTCTGGAGTTGATATCGCCGATAACGTCACCCATGTAATCCTCAGGTACTGTTACAGTTACCTTCATGATGGGTTCAAGCAGAACTGCGTCACCCTTTCTCATAGCTTCCTTGAAAGCCATGGAACCGGCGATCTGGTAAGCGGATTCGGAGGAGTCAACGTCATGGTAGGAACCATCGTAAACCTCTGCCTTAACGCCCAGTACGGGATAGCCGCCCAGGATACCGCTCTGCATAGCCTGCTGGATACCTTTATCGATAGCGGGGATGTATTCCTTAGGAATAGAACCGCCGACTGTCGCATTTACGAATTCGTAGTTGTTTTCCGCATCTGTGGGAATAGGATAGAAACGTACTTTACAGTGACCATACTGACCACGACCACCGGACTGACGTACGAATTTACCTTCTACGTCAACTGCCTTACGGAATGTTTCCTTGTAAGCAACCTGAGGTGCGCCTACGTTTGCTTCTACCTTGAATTCTCTCAGCAGACGGTCAACGATGATTTCCAGATGCAACTCACCCATACCGGAGATGATTGTGTCGCCTGTCTCCTGGTCTGTGTAGGTCTTGAATGTGGGATCTTCTTCTGCCAGCTTTGCCAGAGCGATGCCCATTTTGTCACGGCCTGCTTTTGTCTTGGGTTCGATTGCAACGGAGATAACGGGTTCGGGGAATACCATGGATTCCAGAATAACTTCGTGATCTTCGTTACAGATTGTGTCACCTGTTGTGGAAATCTTGAAGCCTACTGCTGCCGCAATATCACCGGAGTAAACTCTGTCGATTTCTTCTCTGTGGTTTGCGTGCATCTGCAGGATACGGCCAACACGTTCCTTCTTGCCGCCCTTTGTGGAGTTGTAAACGTATGTGCCGGAATCCAGTGTACCGGAGTACACACGGAAGAATGCCAGCTTACCAACGAAGGGGTCATTCATTACTTTGAATACCAGAGCAGAGAAGGGCTCTTCGTCGGATGCGTGTCTTTCTGTTTCTTCGCCTGTTGCAGGGTCAATACCCTTGATTGCGGGAATGTCTGTAGGTGCGGGCATATATTCAACAACGCCGTCCAGCAGCTTCTGAACGCCTTTGTTTCTGTATGCGGAACCACACATTACGGGCATCAGTTCGCAGGCGATACATGCCTTACGCAGTGCTGTTTTCAGTTCTGCTTCTGTGATTTCTTCTTCAGCAAAGAATTTTTCCATCAGCACATCATCTGTTTCAGCGATTGCTTCGATCATGATCTGTCTGTATTCTTCTGCCTGTTCTACATATTCCGCGGGAATTTCTTCCTCGTCTACTTCTGTACCTGTTGCGTTTTCATAGAAGTAAGCTTTCATCTTCATCAGGTCGATGATGCCCTTGAAATCGCTTTCTGCACCGATAGGCAGAGTTACAGCTACGGGATGGCAGCCCAGTCTGTCTACGATGGATTTCATAGAACCGAAGAAGTCTGCACCCATGATATCCATTTTGTTTACGAAAATCATACGGGGTACATTATAGTTATCAGCCTGTCTCCAAACTGTTTCTGTCTGAGGTTCAACACCGCCCTTTGCGTCCAGTACGCAAACAGCGCCATCCAGTACACGCAGAGAACGTTCTACTTCAACTGTGAAGTCAACGTGTCCGGGTGTGTCGATGATGTTGATTCTGTTGTCGTTCCAATGACATGTTGTCGCAGCGGATGTGATAGTGATACCTCTTTCCTGCTCCTGCTCCATCCAGTCCATTGTTGCTGTACCTTCGTGTGTGTCGCCGATTTTGTAGTTACGGCCTGTATAGAACAGAATACGTTCTGTCAGAGTTGTCTTACCCGCGTCAATGTGCGCCATAATACCAATGTTTCTGGTTCTTTCCAGAGGGTATTCTCTGTTTGCCACTGTGGGATCCTCCTTTTTGTAATCATAATCAGGTTTATGGAAAGACTATGAAATAGCCTTTCCATATTTCCCAAATTCCATTCGTTTTTCTCTAAAAACCAACTGCTCTGCGGCAGCCTTCTGTAAGGCAAAGCCTCACAAAAACGGTAATTCTTACCATTTGAAGTGGGAGAAAGCTTTGTTTGCTTCTGCCATCTTGTGCATTTCGTCTTTTCTCTTGCAAGCGCCGCCTGCATTGTTCAGTGCGTCCAGAATTTCGCCTGCCAGACGGTCAACCATTGTCTTTTCGCCGCGTTTTCTGGAATACAGTGTGATCCATCTCAGACCCAGTGTCTGTCTTCTTTCAGGTCTGATTTCCATGGGTACCTGGTAGGTTGCACCGCCGACACGGCGAGCCTTAACCTCCAGTACAGGCATGATGTTGCCCAGAGCTTCTTCGAAAACTTCCAGAGCTTCTCTACCTGTTTTTTCTGCTACTTTATCGAATGCACCGTAAACGATCTTTTCCGCTACACCTTTTTTACCGTCCAGCATGATGCTGTTGATGAGCTTTGTCACCAGCTTGCTGTTGTAAATAGGATCGGCCAAGACCTCTCTTTTTGCTACATGTCCTTTTCTAGGCACGATTCTTCCCTCCTTGATGAATAAATGCTATTCTCGGTACTTCACGGGGATGCTTCCCTCGTGTTTTCATGCCTTATCCTCTTTCAACGTATATCTCGTCTAAGCAATCGCAGATTGTATTGATTGATATAAGGCATTTCTACTAATAGATTTGTCTTTGTCTGAAATTGTTCCTCTAAGAAATTTTAAAAAATTACTTCTTAGCAGCTTTAGGACGCTTTGCGCCGTATTTGGAACGAGCCTGCATTCTGTTTGCAACGCCGGCTGTATCCAGTGTACCTCTGACAATGTGGTAACGTACACCGGGAAGGTCTTTTACTCTGCCGCCTCTGATCAGAACAACGGAGTGTTCCTGCAGGTTGTGGCCTTCACCGGGGATATATGCTGTAACTTCGATACCGTTGGACAGACGAACTCTGGCAATCTTTCTCAGCGCAGAGTTAGGCTTCTTAGGTGTGGAAGTTTTTACCGCTGTACATACGCCTCTCTTCTGGGGAGAAGATACGTCTGTAGCTTTCTTCTGCAGGGAGTTCAAACCTTTCTGCAGAGCGGGTGCTGTAGATTTTTTCTCAACAGTTTTTCTGCCTTTTCTTACTAACTGGTTAAACGTAGGCATTAACTGCACCTCCTTATAAAAATAATACATCTGCTAAATTGCAATAATTCTGATTTTGTTTCCGTTTTATGGACTCGCTTAGAAAAGCCCCTAAAATCGGACACTAGAAAATTTTATCATCGCCAACAACAAAAGTCAAGGATTTTCTTTGGAAATTCAGCTTTTTTCCGCACTTTTCCCATTTCCGCACCCTCTGCCTTTGTAAACGCATTTCGGCAAAGAGAAAGCCCTCTGCTTTTCACAGAGGGCAAATATCATCTTATTTCCGAAAATCCTTTCTGATGTTGTCCCGCAGTTCCGTCAGGCTCTGCACCGGTTCATCCACAAGCTCCGTCAGCACCTCATCCAACGCCTGCTCCCTGTCCTTCCCCTTCCTGCAAGCCCTGCGCCACCGAATCAGAATAAAGCAGGTCAAAATACCGACCACCATAAGTAAAAGAAGAATCTCTATGAGAACAGAAGCTTTCATCGGTTGTTCCATCCATAAATCCAGATACCAATCCATGCCTATCACCTCATTATTTTATGCAAAAAAGGGGTGTCGCTTCCGCGACACCCCCTCCTAGCGGAAGCTCCGTTTTCAACAAAACAATTAAATCATTTCGTCCTCATCAATATACACCGTTTCCTCTGCAGGTGCTTCTGTTTCTTCCTCAGCCCCCTCGGGAACGATTTCGATATTTCTGTATCTTGTCATACCCGTACCGGCAGGAATCAGCTTACCGATGATAACGTTTTCCTTCAGACCAATCAGTGGATCAATCTTACCCTTGATTGCCGCTTCTGTCAGCACACGGGTTGTTTCCTGGAAGGATGCGGCAGACAGGAAGGAATCTGTTGCCAGGGAAGCCTTTGTGATACCCAAAAGCACTCTTGTGCCCTTCGCAGGCTCTTTGCCCTCTGCCTCAAGAGCCGCATTTGTATTTTCAAAGGTCAGCCAGTCAACCAGAGAGCCGGGCAGGAATTCTGTATCCCCGTTTTCCTCGATTTTTACTCTCTTCAGCATCTGGCGTACAATAACCTCGATATGCTTATCGCTGATTTCTACACCCTGCAGGCGGTAAACTCTCTGTACCTCCTGAATCATGTAGTCCTGTACGCCTCTCAGACCCTTGATTTTCAGAATATCGTGAGGGTTTACGCTACCTTCGGTGATTTCGTCACCGGCTTCGATTAAATCACCGTCATAAACCTTAATTCTGGAGCCGTAAGGAATCAGATAATCCTTTGTTTCTCCTGTTTCGGGGTTTGTGATGATAACCTCACGCTTTTTCTTTGTATCGTTCAGTGTCACGCGTCCGCCGAATTCCGCAATGATAGCCAGACCCTTAGGCTTTCTTGCTTCAAACAATTCCTCGACACGGGGAAGACCCTGTGTGATATCGTTACCTGCGATACCGCCTGTATGGAAGGTACGCATGGTCAGCTGTGTACCCGGTTCACCGATGGACTGCGCCGCAATAATACCTACAGATTCGCCAATGCGTACATATCTGCCGGATGCCATGTTTGCGCCGTAGCACTTCGCACAGATACCAACCTCGGAACGGCAGGTCAGAACGGTTCTGATCCAAACCTTCTTAATGCCGGCTTTTTCCACTGCCTCCGCCTGATCTACGGTAATCATAGTATCCGCAGGAACAATGATTTCGCCTGTTTCGGGATGGATGATATCGTAAGCAGACCATCTGCCGCGGATACGATCCTGCAAGCCTTCAATGACTTCGTTGCCGTCCATGAATGCAGAAATTTCCATGCAGGGTGTTTCAATATTTCTGCCGTCGCAGCAATCCCATTCTCTTACAATAATATCCTGAGATACGTCTACCAGACGACGTGTCAGATAACCGGAGTCGGCTGTCTTCAGTGCTGTATCGGTCAGACCTTTACGCGCACCGTGTGCGGAAATGAAGTATTCCAGTACGGACAGACCTTCACGGAAGTTTGCCTTGATAGGCAGTTCGATGATACCGCCGTTAGGGGATGCCATCAGACCACGCATACCTGCCAGCTGTTTGATCTGTCTGTTGGAACCACGGGCACCGGAGTTTGCCATCATATAAATGTTGTTATATTTCCCCAGACCTGCCAGCAGTGCTGCCGTAATCTTATCATCGGCAATATTCCATGCCTCGATAACCTTCTGATGACGTTCCTCATCCGTCATCAGACCACGTCTGAATTTCTTTGTAATCATATCAACCTTGGATTCTGCTTCCTCCAGATATTCTGCCTTCTCCTTAGGAATTTCCATATCGGAAACGGATACGGTCATCGCCGCTCTTGTGGAGAATTTGTAACCCAGAGATTTGATTTTATCCAGTACGGATGCTGTTTCTGTTGCACCGCAGCGGTTGATGCACTTATTGATAACCTTGCCAATCGCCTTCTTATCTACCAAGAAGCTGATTTCGTAATCGAATTTTGTTTCCTCGTTTGTTCTGTCAACGTAGCCCAGATTCTGAGGGATTGCTTCATTAAAGATAATGCGGCCAACGGTTGTCTGTACCATTCTTGTTTCGGGTACGCCGTCAAATTCCAGCGTTCTTCTTACCCGAATGATTTCCTGCAGACTTACCTCGTGGTTATCGTATGCCAAAATTGCCTCTTTTTCATCCTTGAAGGGACGAATCACCAGATCGCCTGCTTTTTTGATTACATTGCCTTCCGCATCCAGAATATCCTCTGTGTATCTCTGGTTCAGATCGTCTCTTTCCAGAGTCAGGTAATACATACCCAGAATCATATCCTGAGAGGGTACGGTTACAGGCGCACCATCGGAGGGCTTCAGCAGGTTGTTGGGAGAAAGCAGCAGGAATCTGCATTCTGCCTGTGCTTCTACGCTCAGAGGAACGTGAACCGCCATCTGGTCACCGTCGAAGTCGGCGTTGAATGCGGTACATACCAGAGGATGCAGCTTAATCGCACGGCCTTCTACCAGAACGGGTTCAAATGCCTGAATCCCCAGTCTGTGCAGTGTCGGCGCACGGTTCAGCATAACGGGATGCTCTCTGATAACCTCCTCCAGAATATCCCATACCTCTGTCTGCAATCTTTCTACCATTCTCTTAGCAGATTTGATGTTGTGCGCCAGACCATCCTCTACCAGCTTCTTCATTACAAAGGGCTTAAACAGCTCGATTGCCATTTCCTTCGGCAGACCGCACTGATAAATCTTCAGTTCGGGACCTACAACGATAACGGAACGGCCGGAGTAGTCAACACGCTTGCCCAGCAGGTTCTGACGGA
>OGJY01003627.1_pt1 | contig 12506 bp, 9 predicted proteins | sample 1572231 | NCBI WGS metagenome assembly OGJY01 (sample SAMEA2582121, study PRJEB24529) | metagenome | biome: Human gut stool | place: China | collected 2011
CCGTAATACAGATAAAAAGGTATCGAATCCAGATGTTGCGATTGTAGACACGCCGGGGCGTATCATGGATATGAAAACGACACAGACCATTGAAGGTGCTGATATGGTGGTTGTTCCAGTACGTCCAACAGGTGGAAATATCGAAGCCTTTACTAGAACGATTGCTCTTGTAAAAGACCATGCGAATTGTCCTGTGATGATTGTGGTAAATGGAGCGAATCGGTTCAGTGCAACCACATCGTTTATGGAGTGGTTGGAAAAGTTTCGTACAAAAGAGAAGCTGGATACCATTATAGTGATTCCTCAATCCGAAGTGTTGGTACAGGCAGAAAATTATAGGTGCTCTGTCAATGAAATCAACCGTACATCCCCAGCAACACAGGCTGTTAATGCATTGTGCGATAAAATCAGTGTTCTTACAGGTCTTCCAGTGGAAAAACGACAGACAAAGAGTAAGAAACTGGTTGCAAAATAGATATTTAATATCTATAATGTAGCTATATATAGATATTGAGTATTTATAATGAATGGAGAGGTACACATGGCAAAAAAAGATATGGCAAGGATGTTAGACAGCTTTGAAAGTGATACAACAAAGGAACATGATGATGCTGTGGCAGAAGCCGATAGTTCAAGGGCAACTGCTTTGGTTTCTATGACGAAAGCAGAGAAGGAAAGACTGACAAGTAAGGCAAAAGCACACGGTTTGAGCCTGTCAGCTTTTTTCCGTCTGGCTGCGGATGAATATATGGCAAATCATAATTGGTAAGAAAGTAGGATGAAAATATGGGACATACGTCTGAATATGCGGTTGAGAATATGTTTATTGACCGATTAGAGAGTCTTGGTTATCAATTCGTAAAAATGAACTCTTATGATGATGTATTGGAAAATTTCCGTACACAGCTTGCAAAATTCAATGAAAAAAAGTTGGCGGAAAAAGGTCACGCTGCATCATTTTCGGATGCTGAGTTCAATCGCATTATGATTCATGTGGATAATCATTCCGTATATGAATCAGCCAAAATATTACGAGATAAATTTGTGTTAGAGTTGGACAATGGAGAAAGCGTATATATTGAGTTTTTCTCAGCAGATACAGACCGAAATCTTTATCAGGTGACACATCAGGTTACGATGGATAAAGCTCATAAAGATGATGTGGTGTATAAAAACAGATATGATGTAACGGTCTTGATAAATGGTTTACCTGTGGTACAGATTGAACTGAAACGTCCCGGTGTGGAAATCAACGAAGCAATCAATCAGATTAACCGTTATCGAAAATTCTCATTTAAGGGATTATTCCGATATTTACAGCTTTTTGTTGTGTCAAACTCTGTACAGACAAAATATTTCTGTAATGAGAATGAAATGGTAGATGGACAATACAATCCGATTTTGAAATCATTGGTTTTCTTCTGGACAGATGAAAAGAATGTACGTATCAATGATTTACATACATTTACAGGGGAATTTTTCCGTAAGACAGCTTTGACCGAAATGCTGGATAAATATATGGTGATTAAGAGTACAGAGCCGATTCTTATGGTGATGAGACCTTATCAGATTTATGCAGTGAAAGCAGCAAAGAAGCGTGTATTAGAAGTCAATCAGAATGGCTATGTATTCGCTTGTACGGGTTCTGGAAAAACACTGACTTCTTTTAAACTGGCACAGCTTCTTCGAGATGAAGCAAGGATTGATTTGGTGGTATTCCTGATTGACCGAAAAGACTTGGATGACCAGACAGTAGATGAATACAATTCTTTTGAGAAGGATTGTGTTGATAATACGGACAGCACTTCGACGCTTATCCAAAGGTTAAAATCATCTGGCGAAAAGATGATTGTCACAACCATTCAGAAGATGGCAAATGCAGTCAAAAATCCGAAATATGCACCAGTCATGGATGCGTATAGAGATAAAAAGGTGGTATTTATTATTGATGAGTGCCATCGTTCTCAATTTGGAAAAATGCATGGACAGATTCAGAAACATTTTACAAAAGCAAATTATATTGGATTTACAGGAACACCAATTTTTGAGAAGAATAAAGGGGCAGATGGTCGTACAACAGCCGATATTTTTCATGCAGGAGATAAATTGGATTCCTGTTTACACAAATACATGATTAAAGATGCGATTGCAGATGGAAACGTGCTTCGTTTCTCAGTGGAATATCAGCGTACTATTTTTGCGAGAAATCTTGCTGCAAAAGGGATTGACCCAGAACAGTTGGATGACCCAGAGTATTGCAAACGACATAAGATTGACATGAGTCAACTGTATCATGATGATAAACGTATGGAAACCATTGCAAAGCACATCTTTGAGCATCATGAACAGCACGTACATCCACAGGGAAAAGATGTTTATACAGCTTTGTTTGCAGTAGATTCCATTCAGACCTTGGGAAAATATTATGATGAATTTAAGAAATTGAATGAGCAGGTTCCAGCAGATAAGAAGTTAAAAGTGGCTGCAATTTTCTCTTATCAGGCAAATGAGGATATGGATGATGGTTCTGACGAACATTCACAAGAACTTTTGGAACGCTGCATGGATGAGTACAATGGATTGTATGGAACAGCGTTTAAACTCGATACCTTCGATGCTTATCGGAAGGATATTGCAAAGCGATTAAAACAGAAAGACCTTCCACAAGTGGATATTTTGCTTGTGGTGAATATGTTTTTAACTGGATTTGATGCAAAACCATTGAATACGTTGTATCTGGATAAAAACTTGATTTGGCATTCTTTGGTGCAGGCGTATAGCCGTACAAATCGTGTAGATAAGATGACAAAACAGTTTGGGCAGATTGTGACCTATCGGAATATCAAACAGTGGCAGGATGATGCGTTGACCTTATTTTCTGGTGACGGAGACCCGAATGAATATCTGCTGGAAAATTATGATTATTATTTGAATCAGTGGATGAATCAGGAACCTGTATTGAGGAAAATCACGCCAGATGTGGACACAGCGGGGCAGTTAAAATCCGAAGATGAAATTCGCATGTTTATCATTGCGTTTCGTTCGATGGCAAAGACTTTGGCAACATTAAAGACATTTTCAAAGTTTAACTGGGATGACCTTGCGGTTGTAATGGATGAGAATGAATACGAAGGATTCAAGAGTTGGTATTTGTATTACAAAGACCAGACGCAAAAGCAGAATCCAGCAGTTCCAGTGCCAGTAGATGTGGATTTTGACATTGAGCTTGTCCGTACAGACCGTATCAATGTCGTGTATATTTTGAATCTGCTGAAAAATGCAAAATCTCATGCGAAAACAGAGGAAGAAAAACAGCAGGATGTAGATTTGATTTTACGTGAGATTGAACGTTCTGACAATGAATCTCTGCGACTGAAAAAAGATGTGATGCGAGAGTTTATTTTATCTCGATTCTATGAGTTGCCGGATGATGTAGATGTAATGGAAGCATTTGAACAGTTTGAGAAAGAGCAGATGCAGGCGGATATGGAAGCCTTTGCATTTGAAAATCAGATTGATTATATCATTGTTTCGGAACTGTTTTCGGGTTATGTGTTCAGTGGTACTGTTTCAGAAGATGAGATTCGTAAACGACTGACTGCATATAAATTAGGACTGCTGAAGATGACAAAGCTGACAAAGGCAGTAAAAGCTTTTGTTGAGGATACCTATAAGAAATACAAAGCTGAAGGAGAATAAACATGGGAGAGAAAAATACATATCAGGCTCAGGCAAATGAGCTTTCTCAAACACTCTGGGCGATTGCAAATGAGCTGCGAGGACAGATGGATTCCAGTGAATTTAAGAATTATATTTTAGGTGTGATTTTCTATCGCTATCTGTCAGAGCGTACAGAGTTATATATGGCTGAGATTCTGGAAAATGATGGAATCACATACGAAGATGCCTTTGCAGATGAGGATTACAGACCTGTAGTAGAGGAATGGTCTTTATCAAAATTAGGCTATGTGATTAAGCCTGAAAACTTGTTCCGCAATCTGGTTCGCAAGATTACAAAGTTTCAGGATGATGCAGATAAATTCAGTGTAGAGGATTTTGAAAAGGCAATCAATGACCTTGTAGGTTCTACAATGGGGCATGAATCCAACAAAGCATTTGATGGATTATTCAGTGATATGCGTTTACAGGATACACGTCTTGGCGAAACGGTTTCTGAAAGAACAGATATGATTAGCCGAGTTATGGTTCGGGTATCCGATATTGATTTTGATTTGCAGGATTCTCAGTTTGATGTGCTTGGTACGGCATATATGATTTTGATTGGATTATTTGCCAGCGATGCCGGAAAAAAAGGTGGAGAGTTCTTCACCCCTGCCGGACCATCAAAACTTTGTGCCACACTTGCATCCTTGGGCTTGGATGAAGCGAAAACGGTTGGTGACTGTACCTGTGGTTCTGCATCCATGTTGTTAGAGGTACAGAAGCATTTGACTACGCATAAGGTCGGTCACTTTTACGGTCAGGAGAAGAATGCGACCACATACAACTTATCACGTATGAATATGATTATGCATGGTGTGGACTGGCAGAATTTTGACATTTACAAAGGGGATACACTGGTAGATGACAAATATGGGGATGTAAAAATGACCGTACAGGTTTGCAATCCACCGTATTCTTTGAAATGGTCTTCGGATAAGAAATTTGAGGATGACCCTCGTTATTCTGGCGGATCTCGCATTTGTGGAACACATGATTTATCACATGGATGATGAAGATGGGCGTGTGGCAGTGTTATTGCCGCATGGTGTTCTGTTCCGTGGCGGGGCAGAAGAAGCCATTCGTAAATATATCATCAAAGACCTGAATCGTTTGGATGCCGTGATTGGTCTTCCAGCAAATTTATTCCACGGAACAGGGATTCCAGTTTGTGTATTAGTGTTAAAGAGCAAACGAAACGGCAATTCTGATAATGTGATGTTTATTGATGCATCCAAAGAATTTAAGCCGGGAAAGAGTCAGAACACATTAGAGCAGGAACATATTGATAAAATCGTAGATGCTTATGTGAAGCGTGAGGATATTGAAAAATTTGCTCATAAAGCAAAGATGAGTGAAATTATTGAAAATGATTACAACTTGAATATTCCGAGATATGTGGATACCTTTGAGGAAGAAGAACCTGTGGATTTGGTAGCGGTGAAAGCTGAAATTCAGAAATTGGATACAGAAACAAAGGCTGCTATTGATAAAGCTGAAAGCATGATGCGATTGTTAGGATTGTAAGATGGGTGGTGAATGCATGTGTCTGATGGAAAGAAATCATTGGAAAGAAATGCATTGGATTCTTTTCTCAAAGATAGTCGAAATATGAAAGGATATACGATTGAGGAAGGTGAACGTCCGGATTTTATTTTGACAAAAAATGGGCATAGAATTGGGGTTGAGCATTTTCGTGCAGATACCATTTTAAATCAACATACGGATTCTGAAAGTATGAAGTATGATGGTGAACGAAAAGCGATATTCAAAAAGCATAATAAAGCGTTGTTGAATGATGAATTTGATGCGATTTCATCAGCGAATGATATTGAAATATCTATAAATAAAAGTTTAGATGCTGTGTCAAAGTTTGATTATGATAAGTTGAACGAAGTTTTTGAACAGCATGCAGGTAGGGTGTCAGCCTATAAAAAGAAATGTGATGAAGTTTGGTTTTTAATAGATATAGGCATTGAAAATAACTATTTTACTGGTTTACTTGATAATGGTGGACAAACAAAAATTAGCATGTTACCTGTTACTGGTGATATGCTGAGCATTTTTGGTAAACACAAGGATGTAAGTCGGGTGATAGTGTGTTCTCGATGTTTGGGAAAATATAAACTTATTTATGATTCTGGTGGAAAGAAGTATGGTTATCGGTTCAGGGCATTTACTTATACCGAAGCACTATTTCCGGTCAGTAGACAAATCAAACTTAACGTGAAAAATACTGGAAAGGAAGATGAACCATAATGATTGAACCTAGATTGAGATTTAAAGCAGATGATGGAAGTGACTTTCCAGATTGGGAAGAAAAAACACTTGGTGAATTAGGAACTTTTACAAAGGGAGCAGCATTATCGAAAGCAGATATTTCAGATGAAGGAAATCCACTTATCCTTTATGGTGAGTTATACACCACATATAAAGAAGTAGCTTATGAGGTTAAACGAAAAACGCAAGCTATTGTAGATAAAATATATTATAGTAATGTTGGAGATGTTTTGATACCAACTTCTGGTGAAAGTGCGGAAGAAATTTCTACAGCTACCTGTGTTATGGTACCTAATGTAATATTAGCAGGTGATTTGAACATTTTTCGTTCAACTGTTATTGATGGGCGAATTATGAGTTATATTTTGAATTATCAGGCAAAACGGAAAATAGCTACAATAGCACAAGGAAAATCTATTGTACATATTCAAGCAAAGCAATTAGGAAAGATTTTTGTAGAATATCCGGTGGACAAAGATGAACAACAAAAAATCGCCGATTTCTTATCCACGATTGACACGATTATTGAAAAGCAAAGGGCAATGGTATCGGCATGGGAAGAACGCAAAAAAGGCGTGATGCAGAAGTTGTTCAGTCAAGAAGTGAGATTCAAAGCGGATGACGGAAGTGACTTTCCGGATTGGGAAGAAAAGAAATTTGGCGATGTTATAAAAGAGTTTAAAGAAAAGACGAAAATTGAAGATGAAGATATATTATTGTCTTGTGCGATTGATGGTGTATATTTGAACTCTGAGTTGTTCGGTCACCAAAGAGGACAAAGTAATATAGGCTATTTAAAGGTTAAACGAGGTACACTTATTTTATCGGCTCAGAACTTACATTTAGGAAATGCAAATGTGAATATGCGATTTGAACATGGGATTATTTCTCCGGCATATAAAACCTATGAAATAGTTGGATGTACTATTGAATATATGAATCAATGGGTGAAATGGGATATGACAAAACAATTTTTCTATAATGCAACCACAGTTGGAGCAAGTGGTTGTAGAAGAAATGTGGATTGGTTAATGTTGTATAATCAAATGTTTATACTTCCTTCTCTTCCCGAACAACAAAAAATTGCGGATTGCTTATCTGCATTAGACACTGTTATTCAGAAACAGAAAGAGACACTTGAAAAGTGGCAGGAGCTGAAAAAGGGATTGTTGCAGCAGATGTTTGTGTAACAAAACAAAATGTGGTAGAATGATATTCAGAACAACAATTACATAAAAAGTTCATGAGCGAAAACTCAAAGGAGGGCACTTTGCAAAGACTGGATAAGACCTTCTGAGACTGATGTGCGTGTGACGAAGCACAAAGGGATGAGTACGGCTTGTCAAAAAGTGAAACAAAGAAAGCGGTGAACAGATGATGGAACATAAAGTTTCCTGACTCTGTTTGCCGCTTTTTATTTTTTGAAAAAAATTTAACTGATTGGAGGAATTTAATATGTCTACATTAAGAGATGTATCATTAGAACTGGCACGTATGGAACGTGAAATGAAGAAGAAAGAAGAAGAATATAACAAACAAAAAGCAAAACCTTTGGTTCAAAGTTTTTCAAATGTAATGGGGAACAATCCAGAATTTTGTGAGAAAATCATGCAATTCACGAAAGAAGATGTGCGTGCGATTGCAGGTTGGGTAATAAAGAACTTTGATACGATTGTACAAGGTGCAAAGCCTGAATTAGATGATGTTCGTGTTAAAAGAGAGAAGCGAACAGCGAAAAGAAAAGAAGCACAGAAATTAAAAGAACAAGAAGCAGAAGCTGCAAGACAGGCTCAATTCAATGCGATTTTTAACGATACTTATGAAGACGATGATGAAGATGATTGGAGACGTGAACCGAGTTATGATACAGAAGAATATCCAGAAGAATTAAGACAGATGCATAATCAACAATACGGCTCTGGAAACTATCAGGGATAGCGTAACAGCGAAGCGTGCGTTAGCAAGGAAGGGGTCAAGGGGAAACTTTGTTTCCCTTGCAAGTAAGCAAGGCGAGTTCCGAAGGAACGAAGGCTTGCGTTAGGGTTTTGGAGGCATCCGCCGACAAACCCTATACTTGCATATCTTACAAAGATACCGTTGGTGCCCAAAGTGCCCTACTTGAACTTAGGTATAACATTCACATGAACATGAAAATAGCATCCTTTAGGGATGCTGGCAGAATTATAACAGGAGATACGTGTGGAAGGAGCAAGGATATATGAGTGAAACAGCAACGAACAATAGCGTGCAGGGTGAAGAAACACAGAAGGTAAATCTTGTGAAAATATCCGCACGCATCAATCAGAAGATTGACGATGTTATGCGTGAGATGGCGAAGGAGTATGGCGTATCTTTTTCCGAAGTGGTACGACTTGCCATTGATGGACATTTGGAACAATATTTTGGAAATGTGCAGTACATGGATGCAGAACAGGGAAGAGAAATCAGAATGAGATGTGCATTACTTGGAACAGAGATGCAACATATTCGAAATGAATTGAATAAGATTGGGGTAAACGTAAATCAGATTGCAAAGTGGAATAATATCGAAGCAGAAATCGTGCAATTAAAACAGAGCATGGCAGGTAAGACAGCAAAAGAGAGATACGAAATTGTAGAACGAGTTCAGTTCTTACAGAAGTGTCAGAATGAAATCTTATTGCGTGTGGTTCAGCCATCTGATATGGAAGAATATGTGCAACGATATGAGAGAGCCACCGAGGGGGTATCGAAAGCATTATGGCATATACAAGGGTAACCAGAACTGCAAATGGTAGAGGAGCACTTATGTATGCTGCTGGACATACAAAGGGACATAATGGACATGAACAACGAAATGCAATGGTTAGTTATGTGAACCTGTTACCCGGTGTTGACCCAGCAGACCAGATGCAGACGAGATGGAACAAAGCGAGAAAAAATCATGCAACACAGGTGTTACGTATCGTACAATCCTTTAGTAGGAACGAGTTGAACCCAGAAAGTCCAGAAGACATTCTGACAGCCAACATGATTGGACAGGAATTTGTTCAGAAGCATTATCCAAACAGACAGGCAATGGTATTTACACAGATAGATGGAAAGTCTGGATTGGTACATAATCATGTGATTATCAGTGATACAGATTTGATTGCATCAAAGGGATGCACGAAAGACCAGTATTACTTTCCAAAGATTATGGAATGGACAAATGAGATTGCTGGGCAATACATGGAATTGGATTTTGGAGACAAGACCGAAGATAAAACGACACAGACAGAACGTCATAAGCGTGAAGTTGGTGAGTATGTATGGAAGGATGATTTGAAATCCCGTATTACAGAATCCATGCAAGTATCCGAGACGGAAGAAGATTGGATTTCAAATCTTACAAAGTATGGTGTGAACGTGGAAGTCCATGATTCAAAGAAACGTGGAAAATATTATACGTATGAATTGATGGATACATCAAAGTTCCCAGATGGGAAAAAGATTCCAGCAAATTTGAAATCAAGGTCTTATAAACTTGGTACAAGGTACGATGCAGAAGAAATTGAATCCTATTTTCTGAAAAAGGAACAGGAGTTACAGAAACAAAAAGAGGCACAAAGAGAAGTTTCAGAAGAAAAAGTGGTGAGACAGAAACCGAGAACGAAGTTACAAGAACAGGAACCTGTATCACCAGCACCAAAACCAGTACATCGGGTGAAACAGAAACCAGCTCAAAAGCCAGTAGAAAGACCAGCAATGCCGAAACCAAAGGTTCCAGCACAAACAACTAATATTGTTCGGCTCATGGGTGAAGACGATATTGATGATATGACGGATGTGGTAGATGAATCAGTATCTAGAGATGATAATGATTGGATGGCATTGGCTTTAGAACGGAAAATGCGTCAGGATGCAAAGAAGAATCGGGAAAAAACGCAAGAACGTTTAAATACAGTACGTCAAGATGCAAGTTATATGACACGTTTGCGGTCTTCGGATGTAGTTGCCCGGATTCGAAATGCTCAAAGAGAAGATGATAATTCACCAGATTTATAAGAAAACAAAATACAAGCATAATAATCCTTCTGAAAGCGTAAAAGGCTCTCAGAGGGTTTTTCTTTGCTTTTAACGATAAAATTATCATAAAAAAGGAAAAATGGATTAAAACGCATTTTAGAGCGTTTCACAGATATATGCAAAAATACCTAATTTCTATGGATTTTTCTTGATTATAAGGTGTGATAAAACTTGATATATTAGAAAATAACAAGTATAATAAAAGCACGATGATAATAAGAAAAGAAAGTGGGTAGGAAAATGGCGAAAAAACTAAGGTGTTATCTATACACAAGAGTATCCACAGGGATACAGGTGGACGGCTATTCTCTGGAAGCTCAAAAGGAGCGATTAGAGAAAGAAGCGGCTCATCGTGGCATGAAAGTGGTCGGAACATACAGTGACGAAGGAAAATCAGGAAAAAACGTGACAGGAAGACCGGAGTTCCAGCGGATGCTTGCAGATATTCAGTCTGGAAAAGATGAAGTGGATTATGTGCTTGTCTTTAAATTTTCACGATTCGGGCGAAATGCAGCGGATACTCTGAGCAGTTTGCAATTCATGGAAGATTATGGAGTGAATCTGTATTGTGTGGAAGATAACATTGATAGTGCCGGAGCTGCTGGAAAGTTGATGATTTCCGTATTGGCTGCGGTAGCAGAGATTGAGCGTGAGAATATCCATGAGCAGACGATGGCTGGTCGTAGGCAAAAAGCCCGTGATGGTAGATGGAACGGTGGTTTTGCTCCGTATGTCTATACATTAGTACCTCGTGACGGGGAGCGTGGGAAAGTGCTTGAGATAAACGAAAAAGAAGCGGAGCTGGTTCGGATTATCTTTGATAAATTTGCCAATACGGATATGGGATGTAATGCTGTGGCAAAATGGCTAAATGACCATGGCTATACAAAAGAAGTACGCCAGAATGGAACTTTATCTACGATTAGCTCTAATTTTGTGAAATTGGTATTAGATAATCCTGTGTACATGGGAAAAATCGCATACGGACGACGAAAGACCGAGAAAATCGAAGGAAAACGTAATGAATATCATGTGGTAAAACAGGCAGAAGATGCCTATGAGCTGTATCAAGGGATACATGAAGCTATTGTATCTGAGGAATTATGGCAGAAAGCTCATGCAAAACGTCTGGTAACAGGCGTAAAGTATGATAAAGTCCATGATACAGGGCATTGCCATATCCTATCAGGATTATTGCGGTGTCCAGAGTGTGGGGCGAAGATGTATGGGGTAGTTAATCGCAAAAAGAAGGCTGGTTCGGATGAGTTTTACAAAGATATGTGGTATTATAAGTGTAAAAATCGCATCAAGGTGGAAGGACATTTTTGTACCTACAAAACACATATCCGACAGGATATTGTCAATGCAGAGGTGATAAGCATTGTAAAATACGCTTTGAATGACGAAGAATTTAAACGTAGGATTGCACAACGGGCTGGTGGAAAGGAAGACGGTTCTCTGGATGAGTTGATGGCAGAGAAAGTACGTCTGGAAGATACGAAGAAGAAACTGGAAATCCGAAAAAAGAAAATGTTAGATAAAATCGGAAACATGGATGTGGATGATGAATTATATGATACTCTTTTTGATGATTATATGGGTGTTGTACGGGAATTGACGGAAAAGCTGGCAAAATTGGATGCGGATTTACTGCGAAATAACATTGCCATTGAGAATATGCAAAAGCAGACCTTTACAGCCGAACAGTATTATGAATTGCTGGATGCAATCGTGCGATACATGGAAGAAATTCCAGAGAATCGAATAAAACAGTTGATGGGACTTGTACTGGATAAAGTAGAGCTATTCCCAAAACGACAGGCAAACGGTCGATGGGTACGAAATGTCCGTTTTAAAGTGCCGTTAGACGTAGATGGAACCTTTTATGATAGCATTGGTTTCCATGGGGATGGAGAAGAAAAAGGCGAGGGAGATGATTCTGTTTATTTCCTACCCAATGAAATGCACGACGAGACGGTAGTTCTTTTATCCTACAAAAAAGCCGACAGTTATATCCACATTGATGTGGAGTTTGGAGAGGGCGAGGGCAAGATTCCGGTAGATAGTATTGCTAAAAGAGCCGAAGCGTACAAGCCCAAAGAAAAAGTGACCTACAAAATGATTAAGGAGTACATAGAAGCGAAATACGGCTTCAAGGTACATACCGCATATATCGCAGAGGTAAAGCGAAATTTGGGATTGCCGATGTATGATGCTCCTAATGCGGTAGAAGAATTGAAACAGCCGAGGAAACATCCGACACCAGAAAAGGTAGAAGCAATCAAAGATGCACTTCGTTATTTTGCAGTGATATAAAACTTTACTTACAATCGAATATTTCTTACATAGCCGTTTATTCATTTATTTGAGTAAGCGGCTTTTTTCATCCCTATTTTTCGGAATAGGGATATTTTTTGTAGAAGGAGGAGGTTTATTTGAACACACAGATCATCGCCATT
>OGJY01003628.1_pt1 | contig 12494 bp, 9 predicted proteins | sample 1572231 | NCBI WGS metagenome assembly OGJY01 (sample SAMEA2582121, study PRJEB24529) | metagenome | biome: Human gut stool | place: China | collected 2011
CTTGTCTTGCGAAAGTGTACTTTGTCCCGACCGCTTAATACAACATTAAGGTGCATCGGTCGGTAGGCTACCGCTGACGGAACAGCGGGTTAAAACTGATACTTAAAGTATCATTCCAACAATTATCTATGCGACTTCATGTCGCACCCACGGTGTGTCCAAATGATGAATAGCAACACACCGTTTTTGTGCGTTTACACCTGTACCCAACATAGATGTGGAGCCGAACAACACACGCACAGAGCCTTCGTTCATGGCAGCTATCACCATCTTTCTTGCCCTCTCGTTCTTGCATTCCTGAATGAAGCGGATTTCAGATGAAGGTATTCCATAATCCTCTATCAGTTTGCGCTTGATTTCTGAATACACGTTCCATTCGCCCGGTCGGTATGTTCCCAGATCTGAGAATACGAACTGCGTGCCCTTGTGATTGTCATAGCGTTTGTAATAGTCCGCTATCATCTTGGCACAATGGCTCGCCTTATTGTCGGGATGATCCTCACAAGTCGGGTCTATCATGCGCATATCGAGAGCCATCTTTCGGGCATAGTCCGTGGCAATGAGCATCTTTGCCTTCTCTTCCGTTTCTGACAGTGGAAGTCTGCCGAGGATGGTAGCATCGCCCGTCTTGGCAAACTCCATCAGTTTTTGGATGAAGTCCTCCTGCTCGGGTGTCGGTGGTATGTTATGAAGAATCTCGTTCTTCTCCGGTCTGTCCACGCCAACCGCCTCCGCCGTGCGATAGTCGGTTATCTCGTTGTAGAAAGCAGCAAGCTCCGGTACCTTGATGAAGTATCGGAAACGCTCCTTCTGTACGATGTTGTTGGTGACGTTAAACTCGAAGTCGGTAGTTTTCTTGGCGAAGATTGCCGCCCACGCATCGAAACAGCGGATGTCCTGACGCTTCAGTTCCTTGGGGCGCAGGTACTTGAAAAGCAGATATAACTCAGTCAGTGAGTTACTGATAGTTGTTCCCGACAGGAATGTCGCTCCCAAGTCTCTGTCTGTCCGCTCCTGTATGGTTCGGATGGCAAAGAGCATATTGAGTGCCTTCTGGCTCCCCTCGCTGTTGCCGAGTCCTGCCACACGGTCGTGACGGGTGTTGAACATGAGGTTCTTGAACTGGTGGCTCTCGTCCACAAACAAGTGGTCGATGCCCATCATGCGGAAGTCCACCACATCATCGGTACGCTGCTCGATGCTGTAGGCTATCTTCTGCAACTTCACCTCCAGATTCTGCTTTCGCTTTTCCAAGCCTTTGAGCATTCCCCTCGACACGTCTTTGCCCTGCGTGCGTATCACTTCCAAGTTTTCCTCCACGGTATCAAGCTCAGCCTGCAATATCTGCCGCTGGAGTTCTGGCGATTGCGGTATCTTCCCGAACTGGTCATGCGACATGATTACACAGTCATAGTCGTTGTTCTTGATGTTGTTGAAGAAACTGACACGGTTCTTGGTGGAAAAATCCTTCTCCGAGGCATAGAGTATCCTCGCATGGGGATAAGCTGTCTGATAGGTGGCAGCTATCTCCGCGACATTGGCTTTCAGCCCGATAATCATCGGCTTGTGAGCCATACCGAGGCGTTTCATCTCATGCGCAGCCATGCACATGATGAGGGTCTTGCCAGTTCCCACCTCATGGTCACATATCCCGCCTCCGTTCTGCAAAAGCATCCATACACAGTCCTTCTGACTTGGGTACACACTCTTGATGCCATACTTTCCGCCAAGGGCTTTCAAGTCCAAGCCGGGGAAGGTCTGGTGAGAACCGTCATACTTCGGACGCACGAAGCAGTTGAACTTCCGGTTGTACATTGTGGTCAAGCGTTCCTTAAAGGAGTCAGACTGCTCCTCCAGCCATTCAGTGAACCCGTTGCGGATTTCGTCAATCTTGGCATTGGCAAGCTGTATGCCCTCGCTGTCACGCACCTTGATGTCGTTGCCGTGTTCATCCTCACCGATGCTCTTCATCATGTCGGGACAAGTGTTGTGCAGGGCATGTTTCAGAAGACTCATGCCGTCATAGTTGCGGTAATAGCCCTTCACCATATACTCATCCGTGATGGCCATGGTCTTCATACTGCATTTTGCCGAATATTCGTCCATGCTGTCGGAATAGACGATGCTGACCTGTGTATTGAAGAGGTGGCTCATGTAAGCGGAATACACACCTGTAGGTATCCAACGCTCACCGAAGTTGAAGTCCAGGTCCTCAAAGGCTATCGGTTCGGGAATGCTTGCCTTCAAGGCTTCCAACGACTCCCTCACGATTGCATGGTCGGGATTTTCCTTCAGCCATTCTTCTATACGCTCCGCTTTCTCTATGACATTACCAGCAATGAAGCGGTCGGCTATCTCGTAGCCGTCTATGAGCGGATTGTAATAGATGCGTCCTTTAAGCGCTTCCGTCAGTTCCTGTTCCGGCATATCCGATAATTCAGTCATATACGGCAAGTCGATACGGCCGAACTTGTTGAGTGTGGCGGTGAGCGCTTCCTCTGGAGAATCCACATGACTGACCTCGTCAAGCGAAAAAGAGACCGGGTGGTCGAAGATGTCTGATTTTGTGAACTGCCCGTTTTCTACCCGTTCCAACGACAGCATGTCGCGCCCTGAGGCATCCATAAGGATGAACTTCACGTTCTGCTTGGCATTGAGGTTGCCGAAGCGAATGAAGAAAGCGTCATAATAGACATTCAGACTCTCACGCATCTGCTTGTTTTCCGTCTGTTCTTCCGCTTCATAGGTGTAAAGTTTCTGATAGGCATCACGGAGGGCGATATACAAGACCGCCTTTTCTTTCTGCTCCATATTCAGATCCAACGGCATGAAGGTAGCACCATACTTGGTAAGGTCTTTCAATACACCGATGTTTCTGGCAGAGTCGAGCACCATAGAACCCTCACGATGAAAACTATCCAGTTTCTCATCAAATGGACGGGGCTTCATAGCATCCTCTTTCTTCTTTGCCAGCTCTTCCCGCTTTCTTTCTTGCTCTTTTTGTTGTTCCCGCTCATGATTTGTTTCTTCCAATGTGCTCTGAGTCTTGGAATCTTCTTTTGCCTCATTCCCTTTCGACTGTCCATGCCCGATTTGAGCTTTGAGAACTTCTATCGGTTCCATCGGCGGCTTGAACTTCGGATCAAGCGTATCTTCAACGCCCAAAGCCTTGAGTTGTTCCTGGCGGTGCAGTTCCGCCTTTTGGCGCAGCAGCACCCTGTCTTCGGGAGCCATGGTCATCATCATCTCGTAAAAGCCGTTGATTGGCGGATTCTCTTCCCAAGAGATGCTTGCGTATGGTTCATCACCAGGCAGGATTGGTTTTGTCTCCTGTGTTGTTTCCTGCTCTTTTGCATCTGTCAACGAAGGCTTTTCTTCTTTTTCCACAGGCTTTGTCACAACTTCAAAAGTCGGATTGACGCTTTTTACCAACGGACTTGCTTTCTTCCTTGACACTTTCTTGGCGGCAGCACCCACTGTTACCTCTGCTTTCTTCTTCGTTGAATGTACAGCCTGACGGTTTTCTTCTTCCATTCCCCAAAGGTCAAACAGAGTCATTTGGACTGGTGGCTGCTGATGATTGGACTTTTGGGATAGCTCAGCATCATCAGTAGGCTTTTCCTGCTTTTGCAAGGATACTACCGTATCGTTCTGCTTTTCCTCAATGGAAGGCTTTATCTTCTCTGTTTTTTCTATCTTTTCTGTTTCTTCAACCTCCTTAACTTCCTCAGCCTTTGTTTCCTCTATCCCCAAGTATCGGTTCAAATTGAGGTTCTTCTTAAAGTCTTCATGGAGCATCTTTCGCAAATCCTCTGCAATGCCTTCCACACCATCCTCATGCGTGTATATCATTGCAGGTTTGCCGAACGGGTCAGTATCCAACTTTGCTGTTGTATGGATAATGCGTTCCGGATGCTCCAGAAAGTAGTTGTTTGTCGGAATGCGGTTCTCGTCATTATAGACAGTGTCAAGCAGGTTGTCGTCTCCTCGCAGCGACTCCTTTTGGCTGTTTTTCTGGAGAATGATGAGGTCACTGCCCACTTCCGTATTGGCATTTTCCGTGAACAGGTTGTTGGGAAGACGAATCGCTGACACGAGATCAGCATGATAGAGCATCATAAAACGCGCGGCACTGTTGTTTTTGGCATTCAATACGCCTTGTGAGGTGATGAAGGCAACCAACCCACCATCCCTTACCGTATCAAGAGCCTTGACAAAGAAGTAGTTGTGTATGCGTCTGGTGACAAGTGCCCTCATGCCTTTCATGGCTGTATAGGACGGATCAAACACGGCAACATCGCCAAATGGAATATTTGAGATGGCGAGGTCGAAGTAGTCATTGAAAGGCTTTTCTATCTTCTCGAATCCCTCTATGCGCACTTTCTGCTCCGGGTGCAGATGGCGGAGTATCTTTCCCGTAAGCAGGTCTTTTTCAAATGCCATAATGTCTGCCTTGGGATTGTTATCCAAGACGGAATCGACAAAGGCACCGATGCCTGCCGAGGGTTCAAGAACCTTTTCGGGGATAATCTGATGCTCTTTCAACACATCCATCAGAGCCTCCGTAACGGCTGACGGCGTGTAGAATGCCGTAAGGACGGACTGTTTCAGACTGTCCATCAACTGTTTGTACTCGCTTTCATTCTTGCTGTTTTCACGGATAAGTCTATGCAGCTCCACGGTTGGAGCAAACAATTCAAGGTCTGACTTTGCCCAATGGACGGCATCCGCCAGTTCCCTGGCAGGGTTCAGGATGCACTTCAATCCACCGAATCCGCAATAACGCTCCAGAAGGAGACGCTCACGGGCGGTCGGCGTGCGCTGTTCCCTGTCAAGGATGAATGCTGTCTCTATCGCCTTGATGTTGTCGTTCAGACGTTGTTTTCTATTGTACGCCATTTGACTCTATGAAAAGGGCTACGGCTCCCGTCAACTCTGTATAGAGCTGGTCGTAGTCCGGTGACTGGGCAAAATCGTCATCGGTGAGGTCGTAAATGGAATACACGTTGTCAACCAAAGGCAGGAGGTTCTTGACAAACGCTTCCTGGTCTTCTACTGCTACCTCCAGGGGAAACTCACTGTCAACAACATCATACAGGATGCTGTACTTGGAAAAGCGGAGACCTTTCAGCAATGCTGACATGGCAAGCTCTTGTGCCGCATCGGCAAAGAGGGCATCACGCCGTGCCTGCTCATATACTTCTGCGGCATGGTCTGCACGTTCGCGGATAAAGTCCGCATCGCTGGCTTGTGGAAAACGGTTCTCTCTGAGGTGGTTCAAGAGGTACAGTCCGTAATAGGACAGTTCTGTCTGTGCCTGTTTCTTTCTGTTCATTTGTCTGTTGAATGGATTAAGTGGTGAATAATAAACCGTGGATGGCGGTTGGTGTGAAAGCAAGAAAAAGGCACTCGGTATCCCTCCGAGTGCCGCCACTTAATCCACAGTAAATAAAAGCATCCTGAATAAAGACACCATTTATGAACCATGTTTCGGTGGCAAAGGTACAAACTATTTCTTGTATCTCTTCACATTTCCTCGCTTTTCTGCTGTTTTGCGCTCTGCAAAGACGAATTTCGTGTTGAAATTCTCGTCAAAGGCAATGGCTGCGGAGAACGATTTGCCTTGCTTGCTGGTAAAACCATTGAGCGTTCTGGTCTTGCCCTTGGTAAGCAAGTCGGTGATGTCGGCATCAGTGAGCAACTTTCCTGCTACCTGCTTGAACACTGGCATACCGCACTCCTTGTTGCTGCATCTTACTACCTTTCCGAAGAACTGCATGGTACCTTGCTTGCATTTAGGACACTGGCAGCCGGAATCCTTGTGGCTGAAAAGTCTGTCACAACCTAACAATTCCGCAGTGATTTCACGGGTATAACCTTCGATACTATGGGTGAACCCGTCTGCACTTGCTTCACCTCGTTCAATCTTGGCAAGTTCCGCCTCCCATTTGCCCGTCATCTCCACATTGGCAATCGCCATGTTCTTCACCACGGAATGCAGGGCGAGTCCTTTTTCCGTCGGCACAAGTTTCTTCTGCTGGCGCACCATATACTCTCGTTTGAGCAGGGTTTCGATGATGGCGGCACGTGTGGCAGGTGTGCCAATACCGCTGTCCTTCATTGCCTGGCGCATCGTATCATCTTCTATCTCTTTGCCTGCGGTCTCCATTGCTGCAAGCAATGTGGATTCCGTATGCAATGGCTTTGGTTTGGTCTTGCCCTCCGTGATGGTGCAGCCAGAAAGAGTGATATGCTGTCCTTCTTGCCAGTTGGGAATGACTTGATCCTTGACCTCATTGTCTGTTGCGTCTGCATCCTTGTCCTGCCTGTTGTTCTTTTCCTTGAGCGACAACGCTCGCCAGCCAGTCTGTCGGATGATGGAGCCACTGATGCCAAACTCAACTTCATGATCCACTTGCGCCGATACTGATGTGATGTCCTTGATGCAGTCTGCCGAGAACGCTTCTATCATCCGGCACAATATCATGTCATAAACGATCTTCTCGTCCTTGAAAAGACCGACAGCAGGATTCTCTGTGATGAGCAGGGCATGGTGATCGGTCACCTTGGCGGCATTCACGCTGTTCTTGCTGTAGTCCTCACTGCCAGGCAAGAGTTTCACTTTTTCTCCATATTCCGAATGATTCTCCAGATTCTTGAAGAGTTTGGGAAGGGTGGCAAATACATCATCCGAGATATAGCGGCTTGATGTTCTTGGATAGGTGATGAACTTTGCCTCGTAGAGTTTCTGGGCGATGGAGAGTGTATGCTCTGCCGTGAAGCCATGCTGGGAGTTGGCTTCTTTCTGCAAGGTGGTAAGGTCGTAAAGGAGCGGTGCCTTCTCCACCTTTCGCTTGGTTACTACCTTTGTGATGATGGCAGAACCTGTTTCTTTCACCTTATTATATATATCGGTTGCGGTAGCTTTGTCTGCCCATCGGTTGGCAGATGTGAACTTCAGTATATTGCCACTGTCTGCATCAACCACACCGAAGTGTACCTGCCAGAACGGTTTCGACTCGAAACGCTTGTGTTCCCAATAGCGTTCGCACACCATGCCAAGGGTCGGGGTCTGCACACGACCTACGGAATAGGTGCCACGTCCTGCGGCTATCGTCAGGGCCTGCGTGCCGTTGATGCCGACGAGCCAGTCTGCCTCACTTCGTGCCTTGGCTGCATAATAGAGATTGTCATACTCCTTGCCATCCCTGAGGTTCAGAAGTCCCTCACGGATGGCGGTGTCCGTAAGCGAACTGATCCAGAGACGGTCGAAAGGTTTCCTGCAACCGAGATACGCATAGAGGTATCGGAAAATCAACTCTCCCTCACGTCCGGCATCGGTTGCTACGATAATGCGCTCACTGCTGTCAAACAGCTTGCCGATTATCTTGATCTGGGCGAGCACACCTGCATCTGGTTTGTAGCCGTTCTCAGTCTTGACTTGTCGGGGAACAAGAACGAACGGGTCGGGAATCACAGGCAGATTCTCCGCATGGAATCCCTTCATGCCGTAGGTTTCCGGCATGGCTGGCTGTACTAAATGTCCGAATGCCCATGTCACATAATAGCCATTGCCCTGCATATAGCCTTCCTCACGCTTGTCAGCTCCTACAATGTGGGCGATTTCCTTGGCTACGCTTGGTTTCTCTGCGATGATTGTCTTCATTGTCTGTTGTTTTTGTGACATCCGCAACCGTGGGATAGACGGTCGCAGATGTCGGTTGTTATGATGGATGATTAACTCTGTGGATCAAGTGGCGGCAACTACATCTTCACGCTTCTTGCCTTTCTCTTTGGCTTCTGTTCCTCTGCGTTCTGTTCCTTCTGCTGCTTTTCGTTCTTTGGCGCAGACTGTCCCGGACTCAGCGGATCCTTGGTGTGCTTGGTCGCCTCATGGGTCTTGCCCTGCTCGTTGACGGCGACTTGTACCTTGTTCTCATTGGTAGGAATCTGTTCCTTTGCCTGTTTGAGGTCTGGATTGTTGCGGTAGGAACGTGGCTGCATTTTGTCGAAGTCGAACTTTACGTAGGCGGTATAGGTACCGCTGCCGTTCTTGTTGGGCACTTCCTTGATCTCGATGGTCTTGCCTGCCACATAGTCGTCCTTCTGCTGCTCGGTCAGTTCCTTCTTGAAATAGGTGTTGAGTCGGCGGATAGTTCCATCCTCATTGAGCCAGTGGTTGGGATCTTGCTGCTTCTTCTGACCGCCCGCATCACCTTCTGCCTTCTGCTCCTGCTTGTCAGCGGTTTGCTTCTTGTCTCCATTCTGTTTCTGACCTTGCGCCTGTCTTGTGCTGCCAGGCACGAACTCCACGCCACGCTGTTCCACATTCACCTGCAACAGCGGTGTAAACTTGCGCCCGTTGGCAAGCTCAATCTCCTTGCGAAGCGGAATACCTGAGTAGAGCACTCTCTTGTCGTCCTTGGTAATAGGTGTCTTGCCGATGGTATCGGGTATGCGCACCTTGTTGGTCGGGATGTCAACAATCTCATTGGTGAGACGGTCGATACTGATGAAATGAGGACGCAGCTCACCTGTATTCTTGTCGGGGAAATCCACAACCTTTCCGAGGTTGCCGTTCTGCAACAGGTTCTTCTTGTCCTCTGGAGTGAAGGTATAGCCTTTGTAAGCGACATCGAGTTTAGGCTCGTTGCGCACGAAATGCGGCACGAGTTGCAACTGGTCGTTATCGTCCTTGCGGAATGACAGACGGGCCTGTATCTCTATCTGTTCACCGCCGAAGGTCGGCTTCACAATCACAAGCCCCGTCTTGCCGTAGTTGAGCAGGGCTTTCATATCCTTCTCATTCATACTGTTGAAGTCTATGCCATATTTGGCACCAAGTTCCTGCAGGTTCACATCGTTACCACTAATGAGGTTCTGCTTTACACCCGGAGCGGTCTGTGCCTGCTGTTCGGTTGCGGTCTGTTCTGGTTTCTGTTCCATGTCGTTCTCTTTTTCGTTGGTTTGTTCAGATGATACATTCTCTTTTTCTGTGTTAGCTTGCGTCTTGGACGCATCGTCCGATGATGCGGTTTCTTTCGCCTGACCTTCCGATTGCTTTGCCTCTTTCTCATAATTGGAGGTGTCAACCTTGTGGGCGGAAAGAATATCCTTGTTAGCCTCCGGATCTTTCAGTAACTCCTTCATCACGCCAAGCAGGTTTTCCACCTGGTCTGCCGCTATGCGGTAGAATCCGAATCGGCTTGGCTTCTTGCACTGGCGGAAGAAGTTTCTAAAGAAACTGTCCATCAGGTCACTGTTGCGGTCAAAACGCAGGAAGTCGGACGTGTTCTCCGCCTTGGCGGGTGCTCGCTTCGGTGTGCCGTCCCTGCTGAGTCCGGCGACGACGCTGATCTCGCCCGTCTTTTCGTCACGGACCACCAGCACGTCCTGTTCATCACTTTTTTTCTTTTGTCCCATAATTGTAAATGTTTAATGGTGAATACTTTTGTTATTTGAATTTCTGATGAATGCGAGTCAAGTAATGCTCCACATTCTCTTTCTTGAATTCTTTGACATTATTCTCTACAAACTGCATCACATCCTCTTCCGTGTAGTAGGTTTTCTGCCCCAAACGCTTGTAGGGAAGCACTCCCAGACTGCGATAGCGTTGAAGGGAACGAGGGGAGATTTGAAATAAGAGGCAGAGGTCTTGGTTGTCGAGCAATTTTTCATTGATGGCAGAACTTCCTTTTTGCTCCGTCTCTCGTTCGTGTCTCAACATCAGCATGTCGTAGATGCCGTCTATCTTTTTGTGTAGGTCATGGAGATATAACTCCAGTTTTCTCAATGTTCCATCTTCCATGCTCATGTTTCCTTTGCTATTGTTCGTTCCTCAACCATTCTTTCAATGGCTTCAACTTGGTATCGGCATTGATTGCCAATTTTAATAAAATCAATGCGGTTCTCTGAGCGCATTCGCTGCAAGGTGCGCTTGCTCACACCAAGCATCTTAGCTGCATCGTCATTGGTCAACATCGGCTTCAATCCCTTACCCGTCAGGTTCTCTTGAAATGCCATTTTTGCCAATCGCACGTACTGGACTATTTCTGTCAACTGTTCTGTCAGCTTTTTGAAGGCTGCACTTTCCATTGTTATTACTTCCATTCTAATTCCGTTTGAAATGTTATATAATTCGTTGTTTTTATTTCTCGGCGGCAAAATTAACCATTTGCGAAATACCCGTTTAACAACTCATTAATGACCCACGTATAATTTTCTTGATTTTTCTTGCCAAGCGGTCGGCAAACCCCAGAAAAGCACTGCCACAGTTATTCATTTTCATTGTTTTTCTACATACACACATTAACTTTGCATCCGAATTTGTTGAACCAATAAAACAGAGAATATGGAAGTAGTAACAATGGAAAAGAAGGCATTCGACTTGATGATGGCAAGATACGATGCCTTGGTAAAGAAAGTTGAGTTGCTGAAGCATAAGGCTAACGGCAAGCGTCTGAACAAATGGCTTACAGGTCATGAGGTCTGCCAGCAGCTTCGCATCAGCCAGCGCACCTTACAAAAACTTCGTGACCGCCGTTTCTTGGGGCATACCCAGATAGGTCGCCAATTCTATTACTGCCCCGAAGAGGTCAAAGCCATCGTTCCGCTTATCGCCAGAATCAAATCGGTATAGCATAAAGCCAAACTCGCCCAAGGCAAAGCCGAAAACTTCACCCTGGGCGAGCCAACACATTTTATATTCACCACTTAATCCAAATTGTAAACAATGAACATGAACCAACTTCTTACGCATGAGAGCAAGTCGATAGACACCGCCATGCAATCCTTGAAGAAAGCCAACAACTGGCTATCCTCATTCATCGAGTCCTACAGCCCACCTTTGGACGGGGAGCGATACCTCACCGACAAGGAACTCTCCGAGCATTTGAAGCTTAGTCGCCGCACCTTGCAGGAATATCGCAAGCAAGGCATTTTGCCCTACATTATATTATGTGGCAAAACCCTCTATCCGGAATCCGAGATACAAGCACTTCTCACTGGTAATTACCGCAAGCCGATAATCGACGGCACTGTTTCATAAGAGGAGGGTACTGCTTCATAATAGTGAAACAAAAATAGCGTACAGGGTACAACGACAAAAATCGTTTCCTCTGTACGCTATTATTTATAAAGGTGTAGGAATCTTATTAAAAGATGAGAGATTCTAACTTGCACCTCTTGGCATCGTTCCGTTCATCACAATAATCATCGGATACTCGTGTTTTACTTGCTCTGCATGGCAATCCTTGCGGTTTACAACCTTACTGATAAACCATTGTCTGAACAACAAGGCTTGGTATGTATCCATTTGAAGTGCTATGGCGATAATCACTTCCATATCATAGACATGCGCAGAATATCCATTTTCAAGTTTGATGTATTGAGAAAGCTGGAAATCTTTCAGCACACTTTGTTTCCAAATGCGCTTGATGGTATTCTTCACTGCTGTCCCTGTTACATTCAACAGTTCGGCAATCTCCCAAACTGTCATCCACACCTCACCATGATGTGGGGCGTAGATGACCATTTCTTCTTGTATTGTTATCACTTGTCGTTTCATACTCTGCCATTTATAGTGTTAGTATTATCGTTGCAAACATTTCCAAACGTGAATTCCTCAATGTTATTAATCTGCTGAGACAACTTTTCCACGTCTTTGCTCAATTTTTCCTTGGTAATCTTGGCATACACCTGGGTTGTCTTTATGTTCTTGTGACCAAGCATTGAACTCACGGTTTCTATTGGAACTCCGTTGGAGAGGCAAACCGAGGTTGCGAACGAATGACGGCTCATGTGCCAGGACAGCGGCTTGGTGATACCACATTTTTTGCCCAGTCTTTTGAGCGAATCCATACAACTTTGGTAGTTGGGTACTGGAAACACCCTGCCGTCTTCACACAATCCACGGTATTTTTCCATAATCTGCTTGGGATAATCAAGCAACTTGATGTTGGCTTCCGTTCCTGTCTTCTGTCGATGGATAACAATCCATTCACCTTCATCGAAAAATTCCTTGATGTTCTCTTCCTTCAAGTTGTACAGATCAATGAAAGCGAGACCTGTAAAACAACAGAACAGGAACAAATCACGCACCATGCTCATCTTCTTTCTTGTGATAGGTATCTCCATCAACAGGTGAATCTCTTCTTTGCTCAGAAATTCTCTTGTGGTCTCTTCTTCCTTGTACTCATATCGTCTGAATGGGTCTTTTACGAGCCATTCATTATCTATGGCGCGGAATACCATTGCACGGAGATTGCGGACAAACACCATCGCAGAGTTTATCTTCAAGTGCTTGTCGGTTCTGAGAAAAGTCTCGTAGTCTGTGATAAAAGGCAGCGATAACTCTTTCAGAGCAATATCCTTCACATGGTAATGTGTCTGCAAGAACTCGCCCACATAGGCACACCCGATTCTATACTTCGTGTATGTACTCAAAGATTTCATGCCAGCCTTATATTGCTTTTCCATTTCATCACGGCTTTGAG
>OGJY01003631.1_pt1 | contig 12488 bp, 8 predicted proteins | sample 1572231 | NCBI WGS metagenome assembly OGJY01 (sample SAMEA2582121, study PRJEB24529) | metagenome | biome: Human gut stool | place: China | collected 2011
ATTACGGTGGACGGAAAACCGCTTGCAAGAGAAAAAACGCTTGGGGATCTTGGAACAGCACTTGGCGAAGGAAATGAATTTGCTTATGAAGTGAACATTGGCAGTGGTTATTATAAAAAAGAAGTAGAGATTACAGTAAGCGACGCAGTCGGAAATAAAGAGACTGCAAGGAGCAGCGTATACAATGATGGTATGGGTAATATTAAAAATCTGGATATTGCATTAAGTGCAGATACAACCGAAACCACACAGAAACAGTGGATTTCCTACACCAATAAAAATCTGTTCCTGAAAGATGCAGACGGCGTAGAAGTGGCACTGCAGCTGTGTGCCGTGACCGAAAATGATCAGAAGATCATCCTCAATGATCTGGATACGGTGGATCTGGAAGTGCATGCAGTTTCCGGAACAGCTGCGATCGAAGGCAATAAACTGACTGTTTCCAAAGACGGCCATGGATTTGTGCAGGGCAGATGGAACCTGGCAGACGGTGCGGCAATGACGGCCTCCTTCACTTACGGAGCAGAAGTCTTAGGGCAGATCGAAGAGGAAAAAGGTCTTCAGGTGATCTACCATGCAAACGGCGGAAGCGGTGCGATGACAGATCCGAACAGTCCGTATAAAAAATACGATACCGTTCAGGCTGCAAACTGTGGATTTAAGTATAACGGCATGGAATTTGTCAGCTGGAATACAAAGGCAGACGGCAGCGGAACTACGTATCTGCCGGGTGATAAATTCTATATCACAGAAACGACAGAACTGTATGCAATCTGGAAAAAAGTATCCAATCCGACGACCGAAAAACCGTCAACGGAAAAACCGTCTCCGACTCCATCGGATAAGCCGAAGGATGTAGTTATTGGAAAAATTTATCCGGTTGGCAAGGCAAGATATAAAGTGACATCCAAAAAGGCTGTCATGCTGGTATCCTACAAAAAGCCGGGAGCGAAGAAGATGAATATTCCGTCAACGGTCCGCATCAACGGCAGACAGTTCAAGGTGACGGCAATCGGTGCAAATGTATGCAAAGGCAACAAGAAGCTGACAACGGTAACGATCGGCAAGAATGTAAAGAGCATTGCGGCAAAAGCATTCTACAAGAATAAAAATCTGAAGAAGATCAATATCAAGTCAGTGACGATTGCAAAGATCGGTAAAAATGCATTTAAGGGTATTCATAAAAAAGCCGTCTTTGTGGTACCGAAAAAAGCAAAGAAAAAGTTAAGGAAAAAACTGACAGCCAAAGTCGGATTCCAGAAAAAAACCATGAAAATAAAGTAATCATTCGGTGAAGGTTAAAATGCCTGCAACGGAATGACTGCGAAGACAAAGAGACCTGGGGGGAGATTTATATGGCAGAAATACAAAAAAAATGTGCGGAGAAACAATTAAAAATACGTACCGGAAATTGGTTCCTGCCAGGGCTGATGATCGTGCTGCTGCTTTTGGGGGCAGCAGCCGTCACCTGCCTTCATTTTGGAATACAGGATCAGAAACGGGCAGCCAGACTGCTGGATGAAGCAAAACAGGAAAGAGAAATTTTGCTGGAAAACGTCAAAAATCCGGATCGGGATACCTTTTTGAGTGTGGAAGGTAAAGTGGTGGTTGGATTTTTGCAGATTCCGTCACAAAATACAGAGTATGCCATATTAAATACCTTTGATGCAAATACTGCATCATTCTCACTTTGCAGAGATGGGACATTCATGCCGTGGGATACGGAGGGCATGACCGTATATGGAATTGCTGCATTTACAAAAAACCTGTCAGAACTTCAGGTGGGAGATCAGCTGATCTTTGAAGATCTGGCAGGCACACAGTACCATTATCAGTATATAGAAAAATCCGAAGAAGTGATCGATCACGGAATCCAGATCATTTCTTCGGACAAAAACAAAAACGAAAGAACAACATTTCAGTTTAAATTTTTTTCCTGAAATTCTTTTTTAGCGGATTCTTTTTTTAATCTCCGGTCCGAGGAGCATGGCAATAACCATTTTGATCAGGTCAGCCGGGATAAAAGGAATCACACATACCGTCAGTGCGGCACCAACGGTGTAGCTGGCACTGATACAGAACCAGGCAGTTCCGAAAGCGTAGCATACAGCCGTTCCGACGATCATGCCGAGCAGCTGGAGCCAGCGATTATGGCATTTGTCGATCACCAGTCCGGCGATCACTGCCATGGCGATGAAACCGATGATGTAGCCACCGGTAGGACCGGCAAGCTTGCCGATTCCGCCTGTGAACCCGGAGAATACCGGAACGCCGACCAGACCGATCAACAGATAGACCAGATAACTGATCGTGCCGCGTTTCCATCCGAGCAGATATAAAGAAAGATAAATAGCAAGGTTTGTGAAAGAAATCGGAACCGGACCGATCGGAATGGACAGCGGAGCTAAAATACAGGTCACAGCTGTCATCAGTGCGGTGACGGTCATTTCGTAAGTTTTACTGTGCTGCGAGGCAGCAGTTTTTGTAACGTTCATTTGAAAAGTTCTCCTTGTAATATATTTCCATGATTTCACGATTTAAGAATATCTCTGCAATTCGCCGGAGGCTGTATCAGACAGAGTCAGGTCACTTCATATCGGATGTAAAGTACGAAAAATCATGCAGATTCAATTTCATAAGTAAATCCGGCATCGGTGATCGTTTTGATGGTATCCTGGATGCCCTGACCGCCGGCAGTAAGATATCCGGAAGCAAAGATAGAATCCACGACACTGAGCAGTTTCTTTTCCTCTCCTTTGAAGTAGACTTCTCTGCCGGCAGCACAGCGGATGTCGGACTGCGGTACGAGCAGTCTTGCAAGGCAGAGGACTTTCATGCAATATTCCGTTGTCAGACCGGAAATATCTGCATCCCCAAGTGGTGTGCCCTTGATCGGCAGCAGAAAATTGATTGGCAGAGCCTCCGGCTGGATCTCACGCAGCTCCAGAAGCATATCCACGACGTCCTCTTTGCTTTCACCCATACCGATGATACCGCCGCTGCAGATTTCAAATCCCAGCCCCTGAAGCATGCGGATGTTTGCCACACGCTGCTCAAACGTATGAGTTGTGCAGATGTTGTGATAGTACGCACGGCTGCTGTTCAGATTGTGGTTGATGCGGTCAAGACCGGCATCCTTGAGCATTTTCGCCTGCTTTTCCGTCAGAAATCCGATGGAACAGCAAAGGTGTGTTCCCTGTTCTTTCATTTTACGGATGCGGCGGGCGAGCTCTTCAATCTCGGCATCGGTAAATTTCATGCCGCTAAGGCCGATGCAGTGTCTGGATAAATGATGTTCATTTACAAAATCATTGTCGTGATAGAGCTTTTCCTCATCTACCCACTTGTATTTCTCAATATCCGCTTTGGAACGGCAGGACTGGGCACAGTAGGCACAATCCTGGGAACAGTTGCCGCTGCGGGCATTTGTCAGAATGTGAATGCTGACGCGGTTGCCTTTGTATTTCCGGCGAAGTCCCTCCGCACGGGCGATCAGATCATCGAGTTTTTCATCCGGTGTATCCAGGATGGCGATGGCATCCTCACGTGAGAGGATCGGATCATCCTGATCATAAAAATTTGGGTTCATGATGTTACCTTCCTTGTAAAATTCTTGTAACAATGTAACATGAGAAAAAAAGATTGTCAACCTGAAAATTAAGAAGGTTGACAATTAAAAAACAGTGTAAAAAAGAAAATCTCTGTGGAATAAAAATGTTCTGCGGAGATTTTTTATGTTTGCAAAGCTTACGATGCAATGCTATCATAAAAGAGACAGGAGAGTATATCAGATGGGAGATGACTCTCGCCTCTGCAGGCGGTGAGCAACAAGCTTGTATCAGTGGCGGGAGTCAATCTCCCATCTAATATAGCCTCCGGCGGATTGCAGAGGTGCACAGAAGAATACCGGAAGAATGTTTGAATAAAACAGCAGGAGATAAAAGAAATGGAATTATGGGATATATACGATAAAAATAAAAAACCAACCGGACGCACGATGAAACGAAACGACTGGCACTTAAAAGACGGAGAATATCATCTGACAGTGCTTGGCGTTGTGGCAAGAGAAGACGGCACTTTTCTGATCACAAAGCGTGTGATGACAAAAGCATGGGCACCTGGCTGGTGGGAAGTATCCGGAGGTGCAGCACAGGCCGGAGAAGCTTCTTACGATGCCGTTCTGCGTGAAGTAAAAGAAGAGACCGGGCTTGATGTAAGCAATGCCCAGGGCGGTTATCTGTTCACTTATAAAAGAGAAAACCCGGGCGAAGGGGACAATTATTTTGTGGATGTCTATCGTTTTGTGATGGATATTTCAGATGAAGATCTGAAACTTCAGACAGAAGAGACGGATGGATATATGTTTGCGACGAAAGAGCAGATCAAAGCATTTGCGGCAGAAGGAAAATTCCTGCATTATGACAGTATTAAGCAGGCTTTTGAATTTTGACAGCCGACCTTGCAGAATACAGACAGGGTGATTTGGATCCTTATAATGAATGCAGAATGATGGATGCAGAAAGGAGAAAAATGAAAAAGCGAATGAAAAAGGTTATGGTACTTTTGATGGCAGCGGCACTGGCGGTTCCGGGACAGAGTCTGGCGGGTGCAGCAAAGATGGCTGTCGTAAATGCACAGGAGCAGGAGACGAAAGCAGTTGAGCTTCAGAGTGAATATTTCAATATGGCAAGCCGTTATGAGAAGGTTGTGTACAGCAAAGCAGATCATGGCTTTTATCTGGTAAAAAAAGGTGATCCTTTTTATTCAAATCAGCAGAAATTTGAAGTTTCTTTTTATGATATTGACAGCAATTCTTATGAGCAGAAAACGACCATTTTACGGGCAGAAGACAGTTTTGTGAATGACGAAGGAATCTATTATATAAAAACAGAAAACAAAAGGCTGGCAAATGCCATTGAACAAAATGGGAAAACGTATAGGTATGACTGCAATGCCACGCTGTATGAATATGTTTTTGAAACAGGGGAAACAAAAGAAATCACGCTGGACAGCATGAAAAGCACCGCGAATTTCTCAGGGTTTATCAATGCACTTGGCGTAGATAAAAAGGGAAGGATCTATGTGGCCAATGCCAGCGATGATCTTTGCCTGTACGACAGCACCGGAAAATCTCTGGCAACAGCACCGTATGAAGGAAGCATTTTACAGTTTTACGGATTTGATACGGTCAGCGGCAATTTTTATTACAGAGGAACTTATAACTGGAGATACTGGGGAAACGATCATGACATGGCGTCTTTAATGGCAGGAAATGTCGGTGAGGACAATACACTTCATCTGCCGGAGGCAAATCTGATGATGTTGTATCAGTCTTATTTCTATGAGAGAAATAAACCGGCAGAGATGTTAAATGATAAATATCTGGCAGTGCTCAATACCTTCCAGAGTCCGAACGCCATTACGATTCTGGATTCCAACAGCTATGATTACAACGATCACACGGAGCAAAGTACGGTGATCAATATCATTGACAGCAGTGTTTCGGTTTCTTCTCTGAATATTGCAAACAAAGATGCGATCAAATTTGTGGCACTTGCGGGAAAATCAACCTACAAAAATAATTTTGATGTCAGCAGTTACGGAACCAGATGTGCTTTGAGTGAAGATGAAAAGAGCATTTATGTCAAGACAGATACAAACACGCTCACGCAGTATTCCATGGAAGATAGAAAGAAAAAGTGGACATCGTTACCGAGCATCCGGTCTACAGTTTCTGGGTGGATGGTGATATATGCCGTGTTGTAGAAAAAGAAGAGGATCAGTTTTATCTTGAAACATTGGATCTGAAAATCCCGACAACTTTTGAAGTGCAGGCACCAGAGTCCATGAAGGTATCTGAGAGCGACAAGCTGATCTGTACAACAGAAGGTTCCTGCAAAATGGATTACACTTATGAATCCTCGGATCCGAACATAGTAAGTGTGGATGAAACAGGAGGTCTCAATGCCTGGAAAGCAGGAACAGCGACCATCACGATCACAGCAGAAACGATAGGCGTTACAAAACAGGTCACGATCACGGTGGATGGTTCACAGTACGAAGATGCAGAAGTGTTTTCAAAGGTAAACCTGGAGGGAGCAGCATCCGACAACATTCATCTGCCGCATTATTCTTCTTATTATGGAAGTACCACGAAGTCTTATCTGGCACAGACAGCAGACGGCGGATATCAGCGTGCAGAATATATCAATGATAAGATCGTGGTTGAGACTTACGACAGCAAACTGAATCTGGTCTCTTCTAAAAATGTTGCGGCAGAACTTCCGATTTTTGGTGGGATCTATATTGGCGAAAATTATAATTATGCAGTTTTTGGACAGATGAACAAAGAAGAATCGGATGAGTGTGAAGTATTCCGTTTCGTGAAATATGATAAGAACTGGAATCGCCTTGCACAGTGCAGTGTTAAAGGAGCCAACACCTACATTCCATTTGATGCTGGCGGTCTCAGCATGACGGAAACAGACGGCAAACTTTATATCCACACCTGCCACGAAATGTATCAGTCGGACGACGGATATCATCATCAGGCAAACTGCAGTTTTGTGGTCAATGAAGAAGATATGACACTTGTGGATTCTTATACAGGAGTCATGAATCTGGGAGAAGGTTATGTCAGCCATTCTTTCATGCAGCTGATCAGAACGGACGGAGAATACATTTACCGTGTGGATCTCGGAGATGCTTATCCAAGAGGCATTGCATTTACCATGACCAAGACCGGTGACAAACTGCAAGATCCGAGTCTGTACGGCAGTCTTTTCACAATCGATGGAAATACAGGCTATAATTATACTGGATATTCTCTGACTGGTCTGGAACTGTCAGAAGAATATTATCTGGTTGCAGGTCTTGGTGTCGAAAAACTGAATGATGATCAGAAAAATATATTTATAAGCAGTTCGAGAAAAGCGGAACCTTCCGGAAACAGAACCTGGATCACCAACTATGTAAATGGTGCAGACGTTGATGTTACCACGCCAAAACTGGTTAAGATCACGAAAAATCAGTTCCTGCTGATGTGGGAAGAAAAAGCATCCGGAAAACAGAACTACACCACAAAAATGATGCTGATGAATGCAGACGGAAGCAGGACAAGTAAGGTATATTCCGCACCGCTTGCCCTGTCAGAATGTCAGCCGATCTGTGATACAGACGGAAACGTCGTATGGTATGTCACAGACAACGGCAAACCGGTGATAATCAAGATCAATCCATACTGCCTTGAAGAGGTAAGCAAAGAAACCGGCGGAAGTCTGGAAGAGAATACCGGCGGAAACAATGGCGGAAATACCGGAGGCAATACCGGCGGAAACACCGGAGGTAATATTTCCTGGGGTGATGGTGATATCGACTGGGATTGGGGATTTGATCCAAAACCGGACAATTCAGACACAGATAAAACAGAGAATACTCAGACAAAGCCGCAGAAGACGATAAAAGTCGGCAAGCCAAAGATTACCTTAAAGAGATCTAAAACGAAGATTCAGGTTCAGTTTAAAAAAGTAAAAAATGCGAAGAAATATCAGATTCAGTATGCGACCAACAAGAAATTTAAAAAAGCAAAATCCAAAACGACCACAAAACTGAAATATACGATCAAAGGTTTAAAGAAAAATAAGAAGTATTATGTCCGTGTACGAGGCGTGAACGGAAAGAAAAAAGGAAGCTGGTCAGCAGTAAAAAAGAAATAGTGAGCAGTAAAGAAGGAAGGTTTTTGTTTTGAAAAGCAGTAAATATGAAATTGATATGTGCAATGGAAGTATCATGGACAAATTAATTTCGTTTTCACTCCCGCTGATGTTATCCGGTATTCTGCAGCTGATGTTCAATGCAGTGGACATCATCGTAGTGGGAAGATTCAGTGGGAAACAGGCATTGGCGGCGGTTGGTTCAACCACCGCCCTGATCAATGTTTTCACCAATCTTTTTATTGGTATTTCGCTTGGGGCAAATGTACTGGCGGCAAGGTTTTATGCGATGGGCAAATCAAAAGAAATGTCGGAAACAGTACATACTTCGATCACGCTGGCGATGGTCAGCGGTGTGATCATGGCATTTGTCGGTGTTCTATTTGCGAGAGGTGCACTGGAATTGATGGGAACGCCGGATGATGTCATTGATCAGTCTACGCTGTATATGCGGATTTATTTTATGGGCATGCCGTTTTTTATGCTCTATAACTACGGGGCGGCGATCCTTCGAGCGATCGGAGATACGAAGCGGCCGCTTCTTTTTCTGATCATCTCCGGACTGATCAACGCAGCATTGAATATGCTGCTCGTTATTTACTGTCATATGGCAGTGGAAGGCGTGGCGATCGCTACGGTGATCTCACAGCTGATCTCCTGTATCCTGGTATTATGGTGCCTGTATAAATCGGAAGGCAGCTACCAGCTCCGTTTTTCAAAACTGCAGATCAAAGGCGTTTATCTGAAGCAGATTTTTCAGGTCGGAATCCCGGCAGGGATCCAGAGCATGATCATCAATTTTTCTAACGTACTTTTGCAGTCATCGGTCAATTCCTTTGGTTCTACCGCCATGGCAGGTTATACGGCGGCCAATAATATACTGGGATTTCTCTATGCGGCAGTCAATTCGATCACGCAGGCATGCATGAGTTTCACAAGCCAGAATTATGGTGTCGGCAAATACAAACGTATGGATAAAGTGTTGATCGACTGCCTGATCCTGACGGTTGTTGTTGCCGGAGTGCTTGGATGCGGTTCTTATCTTCTCGGACCGGAGATTCTTCGGATTTACACAGAAGAAGAGAAAGTTATCCGCTGCGGAATGGAAATTTTATCGATCACGACTGTGCCGTATTTTTTGTGCGGTATCATGGATCTGTTTCCGGGAGCACTCAGAGGCATGGGCTATTCTGCCGTACCGATGATCCTTTCGATTATCGGTACCGTAGGTATGCGAGTGGTATGGATTTTTGGAATCTTTCCGCATCATCGTTCTTTGTATGTGCTGTTTATTTCGTATCCGGGTTCCTGGCTGTTCACGATCATTATGCAGGTGATCTGCTTTTATTTTGTAAGGAAAAAGATACATCAGATGTGAGAAAACTCCCATCTGATATAGCCTCCGGCAGATTGCAGAGGTGCACAGAAGAATATATCATGCGATCCATGACGTGCACCCCGCAGCAAGAATGTCGGAGCCATTCTTGATAAAGGAGACCGCAAAATTGTCAGATATCATAGAAATTACGGATTTTGAAGATCCGAAACTGGACGTATATGCAAGAACAAAAGAAATCCAGCTTTTAAACCGTGCAAATCCAGAAGACGGGATTTTTATTGCAGAAAGTCCGAAAGTAGTGGAGCGGGCACTGGATGCGGGGTACGAGCCGATTTCTATTCTGGTGGAAAAGAGACACGTCGAAGGAGAAGCAAAACAGATCATAAAACGTTGCGGGCAGATCCCGGTGTATACGGCAGAATTTGATGTGCTCACAAAGATCACCGGTTTTAAACTGACGCGTGGCATGCTCTGTGCGATGCATCGCCGGAAACTTCCGTCCATGAGGGAAATCTGTGAAAATGCAAAACGCATTGCGGTGCTGGAAGAAGTGGTCAATCCGACTAATATCGGGGCGATTTTTCGCTCAGCGGCAGCAATGCACATGAATGCGGTTCTGCTGACACCGGCATGCAGCAATCCACTTTACCGGCGTGCTATCCGCGTAAGCATGGGAACTGTATTCCAGATCCCATGGACTTATCTCAATGCAGATGAAAAAACTCCTGCAAAGTCTTATGTGCAGGAGTTACATAATCTCGGATTCCAGACAGCGGCCATGGCACTGTGCGATGACTCTATCAGTATCGATGACCCGATTCTTGAAACTATTGAAAAGCTGGCTATTGTGCTTGGCAGCGAGGGAGACGGACTTACCGCTTCCACCATTTCCGACTGTGACTACACTATCCGGATTCCTATGTCCCATGGTGTAGATTCTTTAAATGTTGCTGCCGCCAGTGCCGTTGCTTTCTGGCAGCTTACAAAACATTAAATTCTTATTTTTTTATTTCTTTGCCATTGAATTAACTCAATGGCATATTTTTGTAAAGGAAATCATCCTATCATCACATTTTTTCCCTCAAAAGCAAATCCGTAATGCCGGATTCTTTCTTTTGGAATCCCAAGTGCAAGCAGTTCTGCATCATAGTTTTTCTCTTCTATCTGCTGCAATGCCATCTGAACAGTTTCTTCCAGGTCTTTTTCTTTTTTCGTGCGATGTACTTTAAATTCCAGAATGATTGCCGGCAGATTTTCCTTTTTCGGTATCATCATCACATCATAACGACCGAATCCGCTCTCACGATTTGATTTCAGCACATAATTCTCCGCCTGCTCTGCCATCACTCCCAGTACAAATCCGTGATAGAAGCGTTCCGTTTCCTCCAGTCCTGTTTCCCCGCTTCCTACGTCGAAATAGCTGAAAGTTTCCTGTGTCACTCGGTTCATATAATAATTCATCACTTCCAGGTCATTTTCCATCATCGCTTTGATAAATTTATGATAACTGGCAGTTGCATCCTTAAACCATGCAGCAAACAGGGTTTCAAACATATCCTTTGTTTCTAAATTTGTAATTCTTAAATGATACCATGCTCTCATCAGTTCTCCCCGGTATTCCACTTCCACTGCTTTCAGATAACCACTTGCCATCAACAGACTCCAGATCGCACTCTCGTTCACATCCAGCTGGTTAAACACGATCTGCTCATCGAAATTTTCCACAATTTCCCCTCCCTGCAGCAGTTCCTCCATCTTCGTTTTCACTTCAGAAGATGCCGTCTGAATTAATTTACTTGCCATTCCATTAGAACTAGTTGCCACCCAGTAAGCACGATACTCTTTCTTACTTAAAAAATTGGTGATAGACCATGGATTATAGATATCCTTTACCGGCCCAATGACAAATCCGTCATACCATTTTTTTACTTTTTCCTTTTCTTCGGACATCCCATAACTATCCAGTGCTGCAAATACTTCTTCCCCTGTGAAACCAAAAGCTGTTGCATATTCCTTTGAAGTCATGGTCACTACATTTAAATTATTTAAGTCACTGAACATCGACTCTTTAGAAACTCTTGTAATCCCTGTCATGACTGCACGTTCCAGATATGGATTTGTCTTAAATGTGGCATTGAACATACTCCGCATAAATCCGGTAAATTCTTCCCAGTACCCATGAATATAGGCTTCCTGCATCGGGGTATCATATTCATCCAGAAGAATGATTGCTTTTTTTCCATAATAACTGCTCAATAATGCTGCCAGACTTTTTAATGCATCCTGTGCCGCTACATTATCCATATTATAAGATATTTGCCGATATCTCATCTGTTCACTTTCTGAAAAATTTTTTTTCAAAAATTCGTACTGCAAATATAAATCCACCAAAATATGTTTTATCTTTCGCACCGCACTTTCGTAATCTCTCTCCTTTACATCCGCAAAACTCACAAATATCACCGGATACTGTCCCTGCAGTTCCCTGTACTTTTCTTCCTTCCAGATGGAAAGTCCCTCAAACAAATCCGCCCTTCCGGTATACTGGTTGGAAAAAAAACATTTCAACATATCCATGTTCAAAGTTTTTCCGAAGCGGCGCGGTCTGGTAATTAATGTGACATCGTCACCAGACTCCCACCATTCCTTTATAAATCCTGTCTTATCCACATAAAAATAATCATTTTCCCGTATTTTATCAAACCCCTGATTTCCGATACTGATTACTTTATTCATATCCGGCATACCTCCAAACGTTTTTCTTTCCTGTTAAAATTGTACCCTAAACTTCGAAAAGATACTATTGTTCACAATAATTTCATTTATATCAGTAGAACTTATCATTTTACAATCTATAAAATAAGATTATACAGATTTCAAATACAATATTCATCTACACCACTTTACAACTTTATAAATGACTCATATTTTGTGAAAATACCTGTTTTAAAGCATTTATGACCGTTGTTGATTTTATCCGGGTTTCGGCATTTTGCACGAAAGTGGTAAAAAATACCTGACTGCGAATTCCTTCGCTTAAGGCAAATCTGAAATCCTGGACACTTTTATTTCTGTAGTCGGCAAATTTATCATCGAGATAAGGCAAAAGCTTCATTGCAGAATAGCTGATGTTGATCAGATTGACCAGCATTTCAATACCTTTACAACTGCGTACCATGTAACTGCATAAAGACCAGAATGTTTTCTGCTCATAGTAACTTATTTCTATATTCCATCTGCATGAATAAAGGAAAAGTGGAATATATTGAGACCACGCACTGCCGGTCTGGTTCAATGGTGCTTTTTCCTGCCATGCACAGAAGATCTGCAGCTGTTCAGGAAATATGGTGCTGAAAAACAGGCGTCTGACACCTGTGCCTTTGACTGCTGTAGTGACATAAGCCAGAACTTCTCTTGAGCCAAAAATATTAGTCAGT
>OGJY01003639.1_pt1 | contig 12455 bp, 7 predicted proteins | sample 1572231 | NCBI WGS metagenome assembly OGJY01 (sample SAMEA2582121, study PRJEB24529) | metagenome | biome: Human gut stool | place: China | collected 2011
GTACGCCGCCGCCCGCCATCGAGCAGAGTTTTACACCTAATTGGGGATAAAACAGCTTATGTCCGGAGGCGGTATTATTATCGTAGCACAGACGGTGATCCCACAGCTTTCAACGCTGTTCTCATAATTCATGGGGTCAATCATTGAGAAAATCACTGAATTTATAAAGGAAATGCTGCAAGGATGGGTGCTGGACAATCTTGAAACGATGTTTACTGACGTGAATACGAAAGTAGGAACAATTGCCGGAGAGGTTGGGCAGACACCCAGCTCTTGGAACGCAGGTATTTTTTCCATGATAGACAACCTGTCAGATACAGTCATGGTGCCCATAGCAGGGATGATCATTAGTGCGATTCTCTGCTATGAGCTGATTACCATGGTAATGGATAAGAATAATATGCATGAGATGGGGAGTGAGTTTTTCTTCCGTTATCTTGTGAAAGCATGTATTGCAGTATTGCTTGTCAGCTATACCTCTGACATTACCATGGCAATTTTTGATGTGGGAAACCATATCGTAACAAGTGCAGCAGGAGTCATTACAGGCTCCACGACACTTGATGTGACGAGTACATTACAGTCCATGTTCAACAGCCAGCTCTCCACCATGGGGATAGGCGAACTGATCGGACTTGGAATAGAGACCATGATTGTCAGCTTATGTATGAAAATCATTTCCCTGCTAATCACCGTCATGCTATATGGGCGAATGATTGAAATATACCGCGCGTCCAGAAGCGCCGCTTTTCATCCAAAGGCGGTGTGCGGGCATTTTGGGAACCCGGCTTTAGCAAGCCGGTAAAGAAAAGTATCAAAGACGTGAAAAGCGTCACTTTAGCGTCATCCGATTTACCCCGGAGGGAAACCACAAGGGGGACAACAGCGTATCGGAAAAATCGCAAGTTGGGGAAACCATCTACCCACGACTGAGCGGCAAGACGCAACATTGTGAATGAGGAGCAAGGCTAAACTGCTTTAAGGGCAGTCCGAGGCGGGATACTCGACCCGGCGGCGCAGGATGGTTGTATTCGCCGTATGTCATAGCGGAATGTGACAGGTAAACACAGACCGCACGATACTTATGACAGCCAGCCGCAGTAAGCGGAAAAGGACGAAAACCCACTACCGACATCACAATACGCTTTTCCCAAAGTGTCTAACTGGAGATTGCCTAAACCGGAACGCCGGAACTATCCGGCTATGCGTAATGCCGCAAGGCGATAAATTTCAAGGGGTAAAAACCCAAGAAAGATGACGATGAATATCCGGCATGGCAACGGAGCCTCCGTAGTAGTCCGAGGGCGGGAAAGCCGTCTACATGGCGAAGGGAGGCAGGATGTCAACCAATTCATAAAAAGGAAAGGTGCGTGAGGCATTATGAGAAGTCCTGAAAATGTGTTGGAAAGCCTAAAATCCAAGGCGTGTAACAAGAGTTACAAGTACGAGCGGTTATACCGCAACCTGTACAATCCACAATTCTATCTGCTGGCATATCAGCGGATACAGGCGAAACCAGGCAACATGACAGCCGGAACAGACGGCAAAACCATTGACGGAATGGGAATGGCAAGGATAAACGCCCTCATTGAAAAGATGCGGGATTTTAGTTATCAGCCTAACCCGGCAAGGAGAACGTATATCCCGAAATCCAATGGGAAAATGCGTCCTCTGGGGATACCGTCATTCGACGATAAACTGATACAGGAGGTGGTGCGGCTCATCTTAGAGAGTATTTATGAGCCAACCTTTAGCGACTATTCCCACGGTTTCCGTATAAACAGAAGCTGTCATACGGCACTCAAATATGTGCAGAAATATTTTACGGGGACAAAGTGGTTCGTTGAGGGAGATATAAAGGGCTGTTTTGACAACGTAGACCATCATGTGTTGATTGCTATTTTGCGAAAGCGGATTGCAGATGAATATTTCATCGGTCTGCTCTGGAAGTTCTTGAAAGCTGGATATATGGAGGATTGGAATTATCACAATACTTATTCCGGCACTCCGCAAGGCTCCATCATCAGCCCTATCCTGGCAAACATCTACATGAACGAACTGGACAGTTATATGGCAGAGTATGCAGAGAAATTCAACTGCGGAAACCGCCGTAAAATCAATCCTGCGTTCAAGACGAAATTGGATGTCTGCCGTGGGAAAGAACAAAGGCTTAAAAGAAATATCTCTAAAATGAGCGTGGAAGAAAAAGAGGGCTTAATTGCAGAAATCCGGGAACTGCGGCGTAGTCTGAAATCTATACCGTATAGCGACCAGATGGACGATAGCTATAAACGGCTTTGCTATATCCGATACGCCGATGATTTCTTAATCGGAGTTATCGGCAGCAAAGAGGACGCAGAACAGATTAAACAAGATGTAGGCTGCTTTATCCGGGACAAACTCCATCTGGAAATGTCCGAGGAAAAGACATTGATTACTCATGGACACGACGCTGCGAAGTTCTTGGGATATGAGGTCACAATCGCCAAAGGCGAACACAACAAAAAGACCAAAACCGGGGCTACCAGACGGGTAAACAATGGAAAAGTCTTACTTTATGTTCCCCATGATAAGTGGGTAAAACGACTGTTCTCCTACAATGCCCTCAAGATTAAATACGACAAACAAAATGGAAACAAAGAGGTTTGGGAGCCTGTCCGGCGCACTCGCCTGTTGCACCTGGACGATTTGGAAATCCTAAACCAATACAACGCAGAAATCCGTGGATTGTATAACTACTACCGACTTGCAAACAACGTGTCTGTACTCAATAACTTCTACTATGTAATGAGATACAGTATGCTCAAAACCTTTGCTGGAAAATATCGGACAAGAATCAGCAGAATTATCCGCAAGTACCGTCAAGGAAAAAATTTTATTGTGGAATATCCGAAGAAAAACGGCAAGGTCGGAAAGGTATTGTTTTACAATAATGGGTTCCGCCGGGACACTAAAGTAGAAAGCGGAAATCCTGATATAGTAGCAAGAATTTTTGAGAATTATGGGCGTAATAGCCTTATAAAAAGACTGCAAGCAAACAGGTGTGAGTGGTGTGGCGCAGAGAATGTGCCGCTTGAAATACACCATATACGAAAACTCAAAGATTTAAGTGGCAAAAAACAATGGGAAATCGCCATGATTGGGCGTAAGCGCAAGACAATGGCACTCTGCATTGACTGTCACGATAAGTTACACGCAGGAAAGTTAGACGGACATCTGGAGAGCCGGATACATCGAGAGGTGTAAGTCCGGTTCGGAGGGGAGCTCTCGGAAACCTGCCATAGTGATATGGTAAGGCGCCGGGTTCTTACCCTACTTTATATTTCAGTAGCTCCGGTTCCCTTTGCCACATTCAGTAACCGGGAATGGGGCGGTATCGGCAACAATTATATCAAGGGACTGTGTTCACTGGCGTTTCAGGGATTTTTCATTATGGTATGCGTGGCAATCTATGCGGTGCTGGTATCCGGCATTGCGGTTGCGGACAATCTGCACACAGCACTGTGGTCGGTGGCAGCTTATACCGTTGTTCTGTGTTTCAGCCTGTTCAAGACAGGTTCCCTTGCGAAATCAATCTGGAATGCTCATTAGAACACATTTCAAAGAAAGGAGGGAACAGCCGGGGCTTGCAGTATCAGCTCCGGCTGTGATGTTATGGCAATATCCGTAGCAGTGCCAAAGAATTTAAGCGGCATAAAGACAAAAGTAGCGTTAAATCTGACGAAACGCCAGCTTATTTGCTTCAGCGGTGCAGGTGCGGTAGGGATTCCCTTTTACATTTTTACAAAAGGGTTTATCGGCACACAGGCATCGGCACTTTTGATGGTAGCGGTCATGCTGCCTTTTTTCTTTCTGGCAATGTATGAGAAGGACGGATTTCCGGCAGAGAAGATTCTGTATTTTATGATAAGGCAGAAATTCCTCACACCGGGGATTCGTCCCTACAAATCAGAAAATATTTACAGAAGATTAGAAGAAACAGAGCGTATAAAAGAGGAGGTGCGTAAACTTGAAGAAAAAGCAGGCGGCAGAAAAGCCGGACAGACATAAGAAAAAAGGAAAAACGAAGCCGGGGCTGACCTTTGTGGAGCGGAGAAGGCTTGCGGAGTTAAAACACATGCTTGCCGGAACGAATAAAAACGCAGAAAAGCCCACCACAGCACAGAAGACCATTACCTTTCAGAAGATGTACCGGGACGGTATCTGTCAGGTCACTTCTGGCTTTTATACGAAAATGGTGGAGTTTTACGATATAAATTATGACCTGCTGGAAATCGAGGATAAGGGGGAAATACTGGAGGAATACAGCAGGCTTATCAATTATTTTGACCCGTCTATTAAATTTGAGCTGTTCCTGTTCAACCGACAGGTTAACGAGCAGACCTTAATTGACCAGTTTGACATTCCATTGCAGGCAGATGATTTTGATGATATTCGTGAGGAATACACGCAGATGTTAAAGAAACAGGCTGCAAAGGGAAATAACGGTATTATCAAATCAAAGTATCTGATTTTTGGAATTGAGAGTAAAGGCTTTAAGGAGGCAAGGGCAAAACTTGTCAGCATTGAAGCAGATGTGATTAAAAATTTGACTAATCTGGGCACACACGCTAAGAGCCTTGACGGAAAGGAACGTCTGCGTATCCTGCATGAGTATTTTAACCAGGATACTATGGAGCCTTTCCGTTTTTCTTTTAAGGAACTGGCGGAGTCGGGAAAAAGTGTGAAAGATTACATCGCTCCGCCGGGATTTGATTTTCGCTATCCGAGTCGTTTTAAGGCGGGAAAAATGTATGGCAGTGTGCATTATCTGGATATTATTGCCCCGAAGTTTGATGATGAGTTGTTGAAAAAGCTTCTTGATCTGGATGCGAACCTGACTATTACCATGCATATGCAGACAATGGATCCGGTCAAGGCGATTAAGATGCTAAAAGGTGCTTTGACGAATATTCAGAAGATGAAGATTGAAGAGCAGAAAAAGGCGGTAAGGTCAGGTTATGACATGGACATTCTTCCAACGGACATTATCACTTATGAAAAAGATACCCTTGACCTTTTGGACGATTTAAACAGCAGCAATCAGAAAATGGTAAAGATGACATTTCTTCTGACCTGCTATGGCAGAAACAAGCGGGAACTGGAAAATATCACGCAGAGGGTATCCGGCATTATCCAACAGGCGAACTGCAACCTCAGATGTATGCAGTATTTACAGGAGCAGGGACTGATGGCATCGGCACCAATCGGGTGCAACGATACGGGAATTGAACGGGATTTGACAACAAAGAGTACCGCTATCTTAGTACCGTTCTGTACGCAGGAATTATTTATGCCAGCTCCGGCTATTTATTATGGTTTAAATGCCCTTTCCAACAACATGATTATGGCAGACCGGAAACGGCTTCGTACACCAAACGGTGTGATTCTTGGTACACCGGGAAGTGGTAAGTCTTTTAGTGCAAAGCGTGAGATTCTTTCCTGTTTCCTGATGACAAAGGACGATATTGTGGTCTGCGATCCGGAGGGCGAGTATTTTGCCCTTGTGGGAGCATTGCACGGACAGGTGGTAAGGCTGGCAACCAATTCCAAAGATTATTTAAATCCGATGGACATTCAGCTTTCCCATAAAGGGGATAAGGAAGCCTTAAAGCTGAAATCCGATTTTATCATTACTCTGTGTGACTTGATTGCCGGAGGAAAGAACGGTCTGGAAAATGATGAGAAAGGTATCATTGACGAATGTATCCGTCATATTTACGATGCTTATTTTGAAAATCCCGTACCGGAGAATATGCCTATCCTTGAGGATTTGTATAATGCCCTGTTAGAGCATAAGAACAAAAAGGCAGAACGGATTGCAAACTCCCTTGTGCTATATGTGCATGGTTCGCAGAATTATTTTAACCACAGGACGAATGTAGACAGTCAGAACCGTATCATGTGCTTTGACATCAGGGACTTGGGAAACCAGTTGAAAGAGCTTGGAATGTTAATCGTACAGGATGCGGTCTGGAACAGGGTATCGCAGAACCGGGAGCGTAAGATTGCCACCCGCTATTATTGTGATGAGTTCCACCTTTTGCTGAAGGAGAAGCAGACCGCTATCTATTCGGTGGAAATCTGGAAGCGTTTCCGTAAGTGGGGCGGTATTCCTACGGGGCTGACGCAGAACGTAGGCGATTTTTTGAAGTCGGAGGAAATCGAGGGAATCCTCGGCAATTCCGATTTTGTATATCTCCTGAATCAAAATGCAAAGGATCAGGCAATCCTTGCAGATAAGCTGGGATTGTCAGAAAAACAGCTTGCCCATGTAACCAATTCCGAGCCGGGGTGCGGACTGATTCTGTTTGACAACGTGGTTATTCCGTTCGTAGATAAATATCCGGTAGATACCAAGACCTTTGCGGTTATGAATACCAAACCAGAGGAAAGTGTAAGGCAGGAGGTAAATGAGTAGTGGCGGAGAAAAAGAAACAGAAACCGGCTGCATTTGCACAGGAGAAAAAAACCTTTACCGGAGAAATTCCAAAGAAAGCAAACGAGGGTAAAGGTAAAAAATCCGCAGCATATCAGCCGAGAGATGCAGATACCACTTCTGGACACGATGTCCAGAGGTCGAAAAATACAAAGAAGTATCAGAAAGCAGATGCTTCTGGACAGAATGTCCAAAAGTCCGAGGGAGCAGAAGCCGGAGAGAAGTCTAAAAGCGATTTTATGCAGCCGGACAGCACTTTTACGGAGGAAGCCGGAGAGGAGCAGGGTAGAAAAATTGCCAGCGATGACTACCGCCACAGGGACACCTATCATTCGTCACAGAAAAAGGGCAGGTATCAAAGGCGGGAGATAAAGAGCCGGGAGCGAGTAAAGCAATTTGATTTTGAACAGGATTTCCAGACAAAGGACACTACCTTTACCGAAGAGGCAGAACCGGAATTTCATGGAAGCAAAAAGTTAGACCGACTGCAAAAGAAAGCGGAGAAAGCCAGAAAAAAGACGGAAGCTGCAAGAAAGAAGATTCCAAAGAAAACGGAGTATTCTCTGGAGCGTGTTTTTGATGAAAAGACGGGCAGAACAAAGTATGTATTGACTTCTGTAAAAAAAGAGAAACCATTCAAACCGGACAGTCCGGTAAAAAGAGCGGCTGGCAGGGTGGGAATGGAATCTTCTAATTTTGCCCATAGTAAGGTTGCCGAAGTGGAGAAAGAAAATTCCGGTGTGGAGGCTGCCCACAAGACAGAGCAGAGCGGGGAAGATGTTTACCGCTTTTTCAAAGGGCATTACAAAGGGAAAACGGAAAGACGGAGAGCGAAAGCTGCAAAGCTGGAGAAAAAGCAGATGCAGAAAGAGGTCAATTTCCGTTATCAGAAGTTCTTGGAAGAAAATCCGGAAATGCAGGAAAAGACCATTCAGAAGCAGTTGCAGAAAAGACTGCAAAAGCAGCGTATCAAACGGGAATATGCAAAAGCAAGACGGGCGGGACAGACAGCGAAAGCCGCAAAGGAAACAGCGGCGAAGTCCGGGAATCTTTTTACAGCGGCAGCCAGAAAGATACAGGAGATTGCATCAAAAAATGTTTCGCTTCTGCTTGCCATAGGAGCCTTTTCGGTGCTTCTTGTGATGATTATGACAGCAGTATCTTCCTGTGGGGCGATGTTTGCCGGAGGAATCAGTACCACGCTGGCAGGAAGTTATATGAGCGTTCCGGCAGAAATAGATGCGGCAGATTTAGCTTTTTCTGAACTGGAAAAAGAATTGCAGGCAGAGATTGATGCCATAGAAACCACTTATCCGGATTATGATGAGTACCGTTATAATCTGGCATCTATCGGGCATGACCCATTTGCACTGATCAGCTATCTGTCGGCAGTCCATACGGAATTTACTGCAAGTGAGGTACAGGCAGAAATAGAATATCTGTTTGATGAAATGTATGAGTTGACACTAAATCCTACAGAGGAAACGAGGACAAGGACGGTAACAAAAACAGGCACTCATACGGTAACAGACCCGGTTACGGGGGAAACAACAGAAGAGGAATACGAGTATGAAGTGGAAGAGGAATATACCGTAACCATTCTGGAAGTGACCCTGACAGCAAAAGATTTAAACGTAGTAGTTGCCGGACGCATGAATGAGGAGCAGAGAGAAATCTATGCTTTTTATAACCAGACCCACGGGCTGACACAGCAGTTTTATAAGCCCCTTGATTTATATTGGTACAACTATGTGAGCAGTTATTATGGATGGCGTAGCAATCCGGTCACAGGGCAGGAACAGTTACATCGGGGCGTAGATATTGCAGTACCTACCGGAACAACCGTATATGCGGCGATGGACGGGACAGTAACTACCGCAACTTATGACAGCTATTACGGAAATTATGTAGTGATTGAAGATGAAAAAGGCTACTGCACAAAATATGCCCACATGGATACCTTAAATGTCCGGGCAGGACAGAGCGTGACGCATGGAAATGTGATCGGAACAACAGGGAATACGGGAAGCAGTACCGGAAGTCATTTACATATCGAATGTCTGTATCAGGGGGAATATTATAACCCTCTTTTTTATTTTGAAGCAGGCACGGATACGCTGTATGGCGAAACGCCGGGCAGCGGAAGCGGCGGAGGAAATGTGATACCGCCGGATTCCTATGACGATGCAACCGTGCAGGCACTTATGGAAGAAGCGGCGAGATATTTAGACTATCCCTATGTATGGGGAGGCTCCAGTCCGTCCACCAGCTTTGACTGTTCCGGTTTTGTCTGCTGGGTATTTACAAACAGCGGTGTCCATAACCTGCCACGAACCACAGCACAGGGCATTTATAACCAGTGTACGCCTGTGTCGGCGGCAGATGCAAAGGCGGGGGATATTATCTTTTTTACAGGTACATACAATTCGGGCGTACCAGTCAGCCATGTGGGGATTTACTGCGGAAACGGGGTCATGATTCATTGCGGAGATCCAATCAGTTACGCTTCAATCAATTCGTCCTATTGGCAGAGCCATTTTTATGCGTTTGGAAGATTATCAGGAAATTAAAATAACAGGAAGTGAGGAACGATGACGAAAGAGAGAATTGTAAAGGAGCTTTCCAAAGTCCGGGAACAGCTTGCGGGATTGCAGGCGAGGGAGAGGGATTTGGCGGAACAGCTTCAGATGGCAGAGGATGCGGAGAAGATGAAATTCATTGAAAAGAATAAAATCTCTCTGGATCGGCTGATTCTGTTAAACAAGGTCAGCGAAGAAGAAATTATGCGTCTGCTGAAAGAAAAAGAGCAGAAAGAAGCAGCACAATCAGAAGAAAGGGAGGCTTACAGCCATGAAGAACAGGAAGTTATCATCTAAGGCAGTTATATCACTGATATTGTCCGCTGTGCTATTTACCATGCCTGCGGTAGCGTTTTCTGTAAATGGGAACTACGCAATCAGTGCTTTTGCCGAAGAAACAAAAGAAACCGAAGAATCCAAACCGGAGGAAAGTACGGAGCAGACACCCGGCGAAAGTGAAACTGATGTCAGTACGGAGGAAAATACAGAAAACAGTACCGAGGGAAGCACGGAAGAAACTACGGAGGGCAGCACGGAGGGAAGCACCGAAGGCGGCACCGAAGAGAATACAGAAGGCAGTACCGATGAAAGCACCGGGGATGGCACTGTATCGGGAAATGATAAACCGGAGCCGGTATGTAATTGCGAAGATCAATGCGGTGCGTATGAGTATGACAAAAACTGTCCCGTCTGCGTCACAGATTATAAGCTCTGTACCTATAAAAAACCGAATGTGAGTATCAAAATCAGACAGCCGGAGGAGTGGCATAATGACATTGTTTCCGTTTCTTTCAGTGTAAAAGATACCGCAGATACGGGGAATTTTGAAATCGCAAAGATAGAGGCAAAGGTAGGGCAGAATGGAAGCTGGACAGATGTGACGGAGGAAAAGAAATTAAGGATTTCCGAGAACTGTACCGTGTATGTGCTTGTCACAGACCAGAAAGGCAATACCTATGAGAAGAACCGTGCCATAAAGTGCTTTGATACCGTAAAGCCGACCTTAAATGCGGCAGTCAGTGACGGGCTTTTAAGCATACAGGTACATGATACGGATTCCGGTGCAAAGGCGGTATATGTCAATGGATATGAGTTTACAGATCTGACGGGCGGTACGTTAAATATCCGCCTCCAGCAGTTTGACGCAGGGTATGAGTATTTTACCATTTCTGCAATGGACAATGCCGGAAATATGTCTGAGGTTTATAAAACGAAAAATCCGTACTATAAAGACCCTGCCGATACCAGTGATGGGAATCCGGCGGAGCAGCTCCCGGAGAGTGCGACCCCGACGAAACCGGGGAGTGCTACGGGAACCGTGACGGAGCATACCAAAACAGACAGTAACGGAAATACCACATCACAGACAAGTCCTGCCGAACAGAAAAAGCAGGCAATGAAAGAAGCTGCGGAGGCAGAAAGCGGGAAAACAGAAAGTACGGAAAAATCCGGTCAGGGCAAGGAGTTTTATACTATTCAGACCGCCACGGAGAAAGTTTTCTATCTGATTATTGACCGGGACGGAGAGGAAGAAATGGTATATTTTTTGACTGAGGTTACGGAAAATGACCTGTTAAATGCAACTTCCGATAACAGTGAAACCTTGCCGAAAAATTCCGCTGCGTTGGAATCTGCAATTCCGAATGGGGAGAGTGCATTGCCAAACAACAACGGAGAGCAGGCAGATACAGAGGGAAAGGAAACGGAAACAGAAAAAGGTACGGAAGGTGCAGAGAGTACGGGAAATACAGAGGAAACCGAACCGGAGCCGGAAGTGAAAGAAGCACCGAATCCGATGATTTCGTATGTGCTGATTGGTAGTCTTGCCTTAATCGTTATCGGAGCTGCTTATTATTTTAAGGTTGTCCGCAAGAAAAAAGAGGACTTTATCGAGGACGAAGATGAAGATGAGGAAGATAACGAGGAGTATGAAAACGAAGATGAGGAATCGGAGGAAGATACGGAAGAAGATTTCTTTGACGAACAGGAGGAATAAGGTATGCAGTTGGTGGTTACAGAGAAGCCCAGCGTAGCACAGGCAATTTCCCATGTGATCGGGGCGAAAGAGAGAAAAGACGGTTACATGGAGGGAAACGGATTTCTCGTTTCATGGTGTGTAGGACATCTGGTAGAGCTGGCACAGCCGGAGATGTATTCAGAAGCATGGAAAAAATGGAGCTATGAGAGCCTGCCCATGATACCGGAGCAGTGGCAGCATGAAGTGAAAAAGGAAACAGCAACGCAGTATAAAATCTTGAAAAATCTGATGCACGATACAAGAGTTGAAAGTGTGGTGTGTGCCACCGATGCCGGACGGGAGGGAGAACTTATCTTCCGTCTGGTATATGAACAGGCAGGCTGCCGGAAACCAATGAAACGCCTGTGGATTTCATCAATGGAGGAGAGTGCAATCCGTGACGGGTTTGAAAACTTAAAGCCGGGAAGCGATTATGACAGCCTGTTCCAGTCTGCACTTTGCAGACAGCAGGCAGACTGGCTGGTGGGATTAAACGCCACCAGAGCTCTGACCTGCAAGTACAACGCCCAGCTGTCCTGCGGCCGCGTCCAGACGCCTACCCTGGCCATGATCGCGGGGAGAGAGGAGGAAATCAGAAATTTCAGGCCGAAATCCTACTATGGGCTGACTGCCAGAACCTCCAGTCCTTCTCTGTCCCTGACCTGGCAGGATCAGAAATCAGGCGGCATGAGAAGCTTTGACAGAGAGCGGATGGAGAGACTCTTAAAGGAGCTTCGTGATCAGCCGGTGAAGATTGTGCAGGTCAAGCGGACGCCGAAAAAGACCATGGCCCCGCTGCTCTACGATCTGACGGAGCTTCAGAGAGAGGCCAATAAGAGGTTTGGCTACTCTGCCAAAGAGACCTTAAACATTATGCAGAGGCTCTACGAGAACCACAAGGTACTCACCTATCCGAGAACAGATTCCAGATATTTGAGCAGCGATGTGGCGGATACCATAAAGGATCGCCTGGCAGCCTGCGGCACCGGCCCCTACAGAAAGCTGGCTGCCCGTCTGTCCAAGCAGACCTGGACGAAGAAAGCGGCCTTTATCAACGACGCAAAGGTATCCGATCACCACGCCATTATCCCTACGGAGCAGTTCGTCCAGCTGCAGCATATGACTGTGGAGGAGAGGAAAATCTACGATCTGGTGGTGCGCCGTTTTCTGGCGGTTCTGCTTCCGGCGGCAGAGTACGACGAGACGGTTATTACGGCAGAGATAGGCGGCCAGCGGTTTACAGCCAGGGGAAAGGTGATGCGATCCCAGGGCTGGCGGGAGGCCTACGAGACGTCTGCAGGCACAGACAGCGGGGCAGACAGCTCATTCCTTTCTTTCGATGACCTGGACGACGAGACAGACGAAGAGGAGGAGAGAGGCG
>OGJY01003650.1_pt1 | contig 12409 bp, 6 predicted proteins | sample 1572231 | NCBI WGS metagenome assembly OGJY01 (sample SAMEA2582121, study PRJEB24529) | metagenome | biome: Human gut stool | place: China | collected 2011
GATTTGTTACGCCCTTACAGGGCTACACCGTCTCTATATGACTCAATTATTTCTAGCTTCGAGCCTCACTTTTTCTGGAAATGAATGTGCCGGTGTTTATTCTTATGTCTGATCCTTCTTTCTTTTAGGGATATAAATTATCAGGCGGATGGATTGATCGTAAGTAAAGTAACTCCATATCCATTCTATCAGTACCATCAGTTTATTCTTGATTCCCAGGATGGAACGAAGATGTACCAGCATCCATACCATCCAGGCGATAAACCCTTGTAATTTTAACTTTTTCAGGTCGGCAACGGCTTTGTTACGTCCTACGGTAGCGAGTGTACCGAGGTTCACGTAATGGAAAGGCTTTAGTTTTTTACCGGCTTCCAGTTGTTTAAGATTCTCGGCCAGGAGGTTCCCTTGCTGGATAGCGACCTGGGCAACTTGTGGGTGGCCGTTCGGATATTCTTCTTCTGTCTGGAAACAGACATCACCGATAGCGAATACATTCGTCTTTCCCTGCATCTGGTTGAACTCGTTCACGGTGATCCGACCGCCGCGGTTCAATAGTTCTTTATCGATATGTTCGAAGTGGGTGGCTGTTACACCGCTGACCCATACGAGTGTTTTTGTTGTGATAGTGGAGTTATCGTCCAATACGACTTTTCCGTCTTGATAGTCTGTAACCCGCTTGTTGAGTATGACATTCACTCCCATCTCTTTCAGGAACTTTTCAGCGTTGGCAGAAGCTTCGGGTGACATTGCTCCGAGTAATTTCGGAGAACCTTCTATCAGATAGATATTCATATCCGATTGCTTCAAATCCGGATAATCTTTCGGCATGACGAATTTTTTCATTTCGGCCAGTACACCGGATACTTCAACTCCTGTTGCACCACCGCCTACGATAACGACATTCATCAATGCCTGCCGTTCTTCCGGATCGGTGCAGATTGTCGCTTTCTCGAAGTTGGAAAGAAGTGTGTTTCTGAGTTCGAGAGCTTCCTGGATAGTCTTCATCGGCAATGCCTTTTCTTCAATGGTTTTGTTTCCGAAGAAGTTGGTGACGGTTCCGGAGGCGATTACCAGATAATCGTAGGTCAATTCGCCGATGGAAGTCTCGATCAGGTTACGTTCGGCGATAACGGCTTTCACTTCCGCCATCCGGAAATAGAAATCTTTTTGTTTCTGGAATATCTTACGGAAAGGAAATATGATCGATCCCGGTTCCAGTCCGGAAGATGCTACCTGATACAACAAAGGCGGGAACTGGTGGAAATTGTTCTTATCGATCAGGACAACCTGAAAGTTGCTTCCTCTCAGCTTATTGGCCAACTTTAGCCCTCCGAAGCCGCCCCCTATGATGACTACCCGTTTCTTATTTGTTTTTGCTATATTGAACCCCATATCTTTATGTTTTAGTTTATTGTAAAACAATTGAACAGAGAAATAAGTTGATGAATAAGAACGCTAAAGTATTGATTTAAAAGATCGTTTCTTCGTTTATTCTTCTGTGGTAACAAGATACTGCCGGAAACTATCCCGGTGATAAAGATTTGTGCATTCACTATAGCATAATTGTGCCATAGTGAATGCACTTTTGTGTCACGCCGAATGCACATCTGTGCCAAGGCTATGGCACGATCGTGGCACAACTATATTCTTATAACCCCATAAGGATTTTCTTCAGGACAGTCTGTGCCGATATCTCACGGTTGGCGGCTTCCGGAATGACGATGCTTTGCGGGCTTTCGATCACGTCGTCGGTAACGATCATGTTACGGCGTACCGGCAGGCAGTGCATGAAATAAGCGTTGTTGGTTAGCGCCATCTTTTCCGTATCGACAGTCCAGGCACGGTCTTTGCTTAATACCTGGCCATAGTTCGGATCAGCATAAGCCGCCCAGTTCTTGGCATAGATGAAGTCGGCACCTTCGAAGGCCTTTTTCTGGTCGTATTCCACGCGGGCGTTACCGACGAACTTCGGATCCAGCTCGTAACCTTCCGGGTGGGTGATAACGAACTCGTAATCGGTAGCGTTCATCCATTCGGCGAAACTGTTGGGGACAGCCTGCGGCAATGCTTTCGGATGAGGAGCCCAAGTCATAACTACTTTCGGACGAGCAGTCTTTTTGTATTCTTCGATGGTGATCAGGTCGGCGAAACTCTGCAACGGGTGGCGGGTAGCCGCTTCCATGCTGAATACCGGGCGACCGGAGTATTTGATGAACTCGGAGATGATCTTCTCGTTGTAGTCGTCTGCCTTGTTCTCAAAACGGGCGAAAGAACGTACGCCGATGATGTCGCAATAGCAACCCATAACCGGAATGGCTTCGAGCAGGTGTTCGGGTTTGTCGCCGTCCATGATGACGCCGCGTTCGGTTTCCAGTTTCCAGGCACCTTGGTTCACGTCGAGTACCATCGTGTTCATCCCCAGGTTCATGGCTGCCTTCTGGGTAGAGAGGCGAGTTCGCAGGCTGGAGTTGAAGAATATCATTAGCAGCGTCTTGTTCTTACCAAGAGCTGTGAACTGAAAGCGGTCTTTCTTAATCTCGAACGCTTCGTTAAGCGCCTGACGAAGGTCGCCTAAATCTTGTACACAAGTGAAATGTCTCATAATTGTCGCGTTGTTGTTTGACTACGGCAAAGATAACGACTCGCCGCGGATTATTCCCTATTCCGGTAAGAATAGTTGTTGTCCGCGGGCTTTTTCCATTCGCTCTCCCTGTTTAATAGCCCCTGTCGGACAGACCAGGCTGCATAGCAGGCAGCCGACACATTGCTCTTCACTGATGGATGGCCGCCGCGAAGGAGGAAAGGAAATAGCTTGATGTCCTCCGTCGCTACAGGAGATAAAACACCGCCCGCAGCCACAGCAAAGCTTCCTGTCGATGATCGGGCGGCATATCGTGCTGCGGTCGAGAGACTCCGGAGGAACTATGTTGGAGAGTGCCAACCCGGAAAGTTCCGACAGGTTTTTGTACCCTTTGCGTTGCATGTAGAGTTGTAAACCTTCACGGAGGTCATCGATGATACGGTAGCCGTATTGCATGACGGAAGTGCAGACTTGTAGGTTCGTGCAGCCCAACAACAGAAAGTCCAGTGCATCGCGCCATGTCTCGATACCCCCGATTCCGCTTAACGGCATTTGACCGGCAACCGGATCGGAAGCCAGCTCATGAATAAAACGGAGAGCGACAGGTCGTATGGCTTTCCCGGAATAACCGGACACACAGCTTTTACCGGCTATGACAGGCAGGGCTGTCAGTGCTTCTTCGTCGATGCGGGTGATACTCTTGATCGTATTGATTGCTGCGATACCTGTGGCACCTCCTTCACGGGCGGCCCGAGCTACTGAGATCATATCGGCCAGGTTAGGTGTCATCTTGGCTATAACAGGCAGATGCGTTCCTCGGCAGGCGGCAGCGGTGAAGCTGCGTACCAGTAAAGGGTTTTGTCCTACATCGCTACCCATCCCCTTATTCGTCATCTGGGGACAGGAGAAGTTACATTCGATGATGTCGGCACCGGCCAGGGTGGAGAAGTGGGCCAGTTTCGTCCATTCCTCTTCCGTCTGTCCCATGATGGAGGAGACGATCAGTTTGCCGGGATAATGTTGCTTCAGACGGTAGAGAATATCGAAGTTCGTCGGAATGGGAGCTTCCGATAACTGTTCCATATTCTTAAAGCCGATGAAAGGAACCCCCGCCTGCTGTACCTGGTCGAAGCGCGGCGACACCTCCTGTGCAGGGTAGTAGGAGATCGTTTTGAAGCAAATGCCTGCCCAGCCGGCTTCCAGCGCACGGGCACACATCTCATAATTATGTGCCACGGGGGAGGAGGCCAGGATAAAGGGATTCTCACAATGGATGCCGCAGAAGTCGATCGACAGGTCGGGCAGGGGGTGCTCTTTGTCCGGTAGGTCAATAGTGGTTCCCTGCCTGTACAGGAAGCCGGCTATTTTTTGGATCTTTACCGCCTGTCCGGTTCGTCCGTGCAGGCAGGCTTTTTCACAGGCACGGGTCGTGCAAATCAGGCAGGCATCCATCTGACGGGCATGACGGATGGCACCATCCTCATTCTCCAAACGCAGGGAACGGAGCATTCGCGACGGCTGCATCCCGGCTTTGCAGGCTGCGGAGCAAACCGGGGCGTGACACATCCAGCAACGGTTTGCTTCTTTCCGGATCGTATTCTTCGTGATACAGTCTTTCATACTATTAACCTTTCTGTTGAATTACTGGTTCGTCTCCCGGTTCAACTGAAGTTCGGGCATCGACGTCATCACCCATGTATCGCTGAAATCCCAACCTTTGAAGTTACCCTGCGAGCTTAGACCGCCATTGGAGTTCTTCGTACAGTCGGGGTTATCCAGTTTGTCGTTTGGAGCACTTTCCTTTGAGTAATGGCATTTGACGAAGGTCACTTCCGAGCCTACTGTCGTGTAATAGCGTCCGGCAATACCCCAACCTGTACGTTGCGTTCCGCCGCTGTAGCAATACTCGATACGGCTGTAGGCATTGTTGTCGATACATCCCACGATACCGGCACAGCTTGTTGCCCCGTTGTGGCCGATCTCCCCTTTATTGTATGAGTTCTTGACGGTAGCATGGCTCCAACCGAAGAAACGGCCGACAATACCGCCCACCTTATCCGGCGCATCTACCCGACCAGTATTGAAGCACTCTTCCACTCGGCCGTAGGGATAGTATGACTCCGTACCATATATACAGCCGGAGATACCGCCTGCACTGCGTGTCCCCGTGATGGTACCGGTATTGGAACAGCGGTAGACCTGCCCCTGTATAAGACTGCCGGTGATGCCACCCACCTCGTCCTTTCCGGTGATATCGCCGGTATTATGGCTGGTAAGCACCTGAATGTTCGAGCTCTTATTGTTGAGGTGACCTCCGACGATCCCCCCCGTCTGGTCGCCACCCGTTATCCGGGCATAGTTCTTGCAATGGCTTATATACAGGCGTTCAGGCTGTTCGTCTATGTAGCCGACGATGCCGCCTGTGAGGTGTTCTCCCTTGACATTCACCACTGCGGTATGGTTTTCGCAATAGGAGATAGCCGTGTTGGCGATAGCACCCGCTATGCCGCCCACCTCGCCGGTCGCATTGCAGAGTATACGGTTCTCCGAGCGGGTGACGCACGATTCGATCCTGCCATCTTGCAGGTAGCCGACGATGCCGCCCGTTTTCTCGCCCCCCTGCACGGAGCCGGTGAAGGTGCATTTAGTAAATGTGCCATCATTCACCCAGCCAATCAGGCCGCCTGTGTATTTCGCTGTCGATGCAGCTTCCCCTACGATATACCCCAGGTTGTTATTTTGCACGAGTGCACTGGCTGCACGACCTGCCAGTCCGCCTACCGACTCTTGCCCGATCACTGTTCCGGTAATTGTTGGCTGGTCGATCCACTTTGCCCTGAGATCGTCGGCATACCCCACATAGCCTCCGCTACACTTTCCACCGGCTGTTACGTTGGCCAGGCTACGCCCTTCGGACAGCTCTATTACATTGCCCTGGCCGACAAAGCCACCGGCATAGTCGCCCGCAGTCTTGACATTGCCCTGGTTCGCGCAGCCTTTGTTGAATGTGACGATTTCGGTAGATTGGCCTACCAGACCTCCGGCACAGGACACCGATGCCTGTATGTTGCCGCCATCATTCCGGCAGTTCTCTATATTCGTTTTAGATACGCTGAGTCCGATCAGGCCGCCTACCTGGTCGGTACCGTACGTATTAGAGGTAAGGCTGCTATTCTTCAGCGTGACACCCTCACCGGCATGAACGTATCCGATCAGTCCCCCCGTATGTGCTCCGGCATCGATATATTTCTGGCTTGGGTCGGGTTGGGCACCCATCTTGTTTTTACCCGACTGGCAATTATCGAGCACCACAGACCCCTCGGTGGAGATGGCACCGATAATGCCACCGAAATCCCTTCGGTCGCTACCCTGCGCATCGATGGCGGAGCGGTTGACTGCATTTGTCAGCGTCAGTGGCTGTGTACATCCGCCGATGATGCCGCCGACACTCCGCTCGCCGGTGATCACCATCAACTCCATTGTCAGGTTATCCATTGTGAGTGAGGTGGATGAATTGGCGGCCGTGACGAAGCCAATCACACCGCCTATGTTTTCATTACCCAGCACCGCTGCATTGTTGGAGAGGTTGCTGATCCGGACAGTAGCCCCATCGGCAACGTTGACACAGCCTATCACTCCGCCGATACAATCAGTGTAAGGGTTGTTTTGCTGGTTAGACTCCACGCTGTTGTTGTCATTCTTGCAATTCGTAACGCTTCCTCCTTCCATACATCCGATAAGTCCGCCTACATGGCTGATGCCGGAGATCCTACCGTTCGTGGCGGAACAGTCCGTAACGGCGGCATTCTCTTTCAGAACCGCAACTAGTGTGCCAATATTCTTATTGGCTTTCAGGATATTGGTCACGTCGAGGTGCACGCTGTCGATCGTAGCATTGCCGGCCGCCACGGCAAAGAGTCCGATGTTATTGGTCGTACCGGAAGAGATAAACTTGAGCTTGTTGATGACAAATCCCCCTCCGTTGTAATGTCCGAGGAAAGGCTTCTGGGTTCCGATCGGTAAGATACCGCCATTCGTTTCATTATACGGCTTGTTGCTTCCTGCATCACAGTAGATGTCGCATATCTGTTGGAACCAAGTGTTTTCCCATCCATTCTCGTCGCAGAAAGCGGAAATGGCATTGATGTCTTTCAGCGAACTAATCTTGTAAGGCCATTCGCAGGTTCCTTTGCCGAACAACTCCAGGTCTTCATTCCATATATCCTGGCAGGTGATGATACCTTTTTCATCCAGTGTGATGGTGAAGCCCAGGTCGTAGCCAGCTGTTTCTTCCCGGTTGATTACGTACTTGACGGTATAGGTTATACATTTGGTACCTTCCGGCAGGAGCAGGTGCATATACGTGCCGTCTTTCTTTTCGCCGGCCGAGCCGGGTATCATATACTCATTGCCATCATTGTCTTCGAGACAGAAAATCCATTCGCCCGGAGGGGCGACGCTGGTGGCCGAGAAGATCGGTATCGAGGCGGATACCTCGCGGGTGAGCACGATCACGTTCTCTTCATTCGGTTTACCGGGAATGTCCGGCATATCTTCGTCATCCTTGCTGCAACCGGTTGCCAGCAGGCTTCCGAAAAGCAGCAGGAGAGGGATCAGTCTCCCTGTCATTTCATATATCGTCTTCATGTTTGTGTGTTGTTTGATAATCGATCTGTTAAGATATAAGTAAATAATCTGCGGCACTCTCAACGCCTTTGGTGGGGAGGCCTCGGATTTATTCGAAAGTAGAGCGGTCTATCGCTGGGAGAGATTCAAAAGGTAGCCATTCCCACTCTTTCTCCAAGTTAAACAAGGTGTATGTCTTTTTCTCGAATACATCTGCTCCTTTTTCACGAACATCGATGTTCTTGCCTTTCGAACTGTACATCTCACATTCTTTGTAGAACGGTGCACCATCATCGCGCAAATTGAGGCTGCGTTCTACCGCCGGTAAATGCCCTCCTTTGCCGAACATATAGCCGGCATGGTCGCCCTCTACCGGGCCGAAGTTGGCCGAGTCGAGGATACGGGCATAATCGTGCAGTTCACCTGCAATACCTCCTGAGAAGTATTTACCGGAAGCTTTAACCTCTCCATAATTGAAACATTGGATGATACCGACACGGTTGTAGCTGTAGTCCGTCAGGTTCATCACGAGGTTGTAGAAAGCAACGATGGCGGTCACGACGATACTCACCGGGTTGGGCACCGGACAGAAGCCGATGATGTCGCCCAGAAAAGCGATCGTTTCGCCCCCGTGGGCCGCCACTTCACGCATCTCCTCACGGGCATGCATCTTGTCCTCCACATCGTTGCGCCAGTCATTCAGGTTATTCTGGTATTTGCTATCCGCGTTGTTGATGCGTCCGAGGAAGTCCCTTTGGTTGGACAGCTGCCGGCTGTAGGGGCCGGGCGAAACCATTAGGTGGTTGGACTTAATCTCGACAAGGTTGAAGCGGTTGTTGTGATACTTCTCAAGCTCACTGCTTCTTTTATACTCCAGATCTTCCAACTGCTGGCGCGAGACGGCCGACTCTTCCACCACGTTGTTGGCAATCGCCCAAGCGAAATCGTTTACCGAGGTAAGCGCTCCGAGTACATTGTTTGCGATACCTATCTGCAAGCTTCTGGCCATCATCTTGGCCGCTTTCTGCTTGCTGCCTCCCGCTCCCGGTATCTCGGAAGCCGACATGCCGATGGTAGCAATGCTTAGGGCGGTGCCTAACACCATATCGGCTATCATCTTATCCGTCAGGTTACGCGGTTTGCCGGCACGTCCTATGATACCGCCGGCTGCCCCTTGGTCGGCACTCACGCTGCCGAAGTTACCGCAATAGGATACGATACCCAGCAGGTCACAACCGCCCAGGATACCACCTACCGTACCTTTGCCGTTGGGATTACTTACCTTGCCGCAGTTATTGGAGCCGGTTATCACGTAGTCCTGTGCCGAACCCAGTACGCCGCCTGTAAAGCTGTCTTCGTCCGATCCGTAGCAACTAACATCCCCGTCATTGGTCGATCCGATGATAATAGCCATCGGGCCTAATCCCGCCAGGCCGCCCACATTCTTCTGGGCTGCCTTCACCGTGGCGAAGTTGTAACTGCCGGAGATCAATATCTGCGCGGCACCGACCAGACCGCCGACCTCACTGTTGCCCTTTACTTCGGCATAGTTGCCACTGGTGTAGACATGCGTGTCGCCATAGGTCTTTTCCGATGAGTTGCGGGCAGTTGAGCCGATAATGCCGCCTACTTCGCGGTCGCCTGTCACTGTTCCGCGGTTCTCGCTGAAGCTGGTTATCACGTTCAGCCCACCGCCTACCAATCCGCCGGTGCCGATAGAGCGGTTGCCGCCGTCAATCGCCCCCGAATTCTTACAGTCGTTTACCATGAGGGTGTCGGCCGAACCGATTAGTCCGCCCACGATCCCCGACCGCCCTGTGACGGCTGCCGTGTTCGTGCATCCTTCGAGGGTGACGGTCGAGGCAAAGAAAGCTGCCCCGATCAGTCCGCCTACCCCCTGGTAGGGAGCCGTTACCGGCATGTGATTCGTGCATTTACTCATCACCAGGCGTGCATTCTGATTCACACCGCCTACCAGCCCGCCCACCAGGTAGGGGGCCTGTATCTTGCAATCTGCCGATACCGTACAGTTGCTCAGTCCGGAGGTCAGGCGCATGTCGCCGGTCGACACTACTGCTCCGACCAACATGCCGGCTACGGCAAAGTCGCTCTCGATCGTCGAGCTTTCCAGCTTCACGTTGCGGATGCTGCTGTTAATGATAATGCCGAACAATCCGGCAGGCTGGGGCACGATATCGCCCGTGCGCTTGACGGTCATGTTCTTGATCTTGTAGCCTTGCCCGTCATAGTGTCCGGCAAACGGCCTTGTTATGTGATTGCCGATCGAGTTCCAGCCGCCGTTGAGGTTGGCGCAAGGAACCTTCAGTGATAGGTTCGCCGTCTGTACGTAGTATTTGTCGCCGTACTTTTTGTTATTCTCCTCCGTCGAGTTGACCAGGTTCATCAGGTTCTGAAGATGGGCATACGAGGAGATGCGGAAGGGATCCTCTTTAGTTCCCGCACCGTAACAGGCCAGATTAGGATCGGGGGTCTCTTCTTTTAATGTACAGGTAGTGGGGGTAATGCTAATCTCGCATCCCAGGGGAACATCGAGTCCCTCTTCGGTTTCATTGGCCGGCTGGTCGCTCTTTACCAATACAGCCCGGTTGAAGTAGTAATTGCCGGTGCGTACGGGCGACTCGGGGATAAAGACCACCTCTCCTTCTTCGGAGTAGACAATCGCCGCTACTACCAGTTCCGACTTGTCTTCACGGTTGGTAAAGTAGCACTCGTAGGCTCCCGGTACCATCTTTCTATGGAAATCAACGAATCGCAGCTCTCCGTCATAGTAAGACCCACTGGTAAGTTGTTCATCATCTGCCTCGTTCTTGTTTTGACATGCAGTTCCCATATATAGGAGAAAGCATAGGAACAGCCATAGCCGTCCCGGTTGTGTCCGATTCTTCATTGTAGCTTGATTATGATTGTTTAGACAGCAAATGTATCAATCCGGTGATAGTTCTGCAACGGGTGGACTCAGAAACCGATGATCTGGAACTTTATTCAGACTTTATGGTACAGGAACGAGTCCGCTGCGTCTTGTATTGCTTAGGAGTGAGGCCGGTTACCTGGCGGAACTGGCGGAAGAATGTGGTTCGTGAGGGGAAGCCGGAAAGCGTGTATAGCTCATCCATGTTCTTGTCCGGGAACAGTTCGGTCTGCCGGATCAGGTCGTTCACGCGGTATTCGGCTAACCAGTAGCTGAAACCGTTGGGTGTTTCTCGGTTGATCAGGGCGGAGAGCTGCGAACGGTTCGTTGCGGCCAGATGCGCCAAGGCCAACAGGTCGAATGCCGGATCTCGGTAAGGCTTTTGGGTATCCATCAGATGAAGGATACGGAGGAAGAGCGGGGAGGGTTGCCTTACTCCGGCAGCAGAGTCATCTGATGCTTTGGGGTCGTTACTTTCCTCCGAGGCCGATTCAATGGGTTGGGGTAGTACGCCGGGTTGGGAAACATTTTCGGCTGCATGTGCCTGCAGCCAGGCGGTATGCTGTTCCATCAGTACCTCATACAACTGGCGAAGCCGCCGGCGATGATGCCGCCATGCCAGCAAACCGGCAACGATCACTGCCAGCAGGAAGAGGATGGCTGCATAGAGTATATGCTGCGTCTGCCGGGCATGGGCGACGGCTTTCTGCTGGCAGGCGAGGTGGTAGCTGATCACCTCGTTGCGGAGAAGTTCACGTTGATAGTTTGCTCCGGTTTCCTTCACGTTGTTGATTTTATACAATTGGATAGAGTCTATCTTCTGCAGCGTGCGGACAGCATCCTGTAACTGTCCTGTTGCCTGGTAGCATTCGTTCAAAAGATGGTAGCAATCCACCAACAGTTGCTTATTGCCGGGCACATTCAGTGTGAAAGCAAATCTCCGGAGGTGTCTGTCTATTTGCATCTGTTCCAGGTGGCGGATAGCCCATGCCGTTTGTCCCTGTTGATGATGCAGAAGAGCGGCGTGGTAGATTGTGCGGAGTTGAATCAGGCTGTATGAGTTTTTGCCGTTACGTGCGCTATAGTTCTCGATCTCCTCTGTTGCCTTCGTGTACCAGTCGAATGCCTCCTGGCGGCGACCCAGGTGGACAAGCGCCTGTCCGCGGAGGTCGAAATAAGGAGAATTGCCCAGTGATTGGTAGGAGGGGGCAGTCATCCGGATACTATCGGTATAGAGCAGCAGTTCGGAATAGTCTCCGGCTTCCAGTAGCGATTGACTGATCTGTAAGTACCACGGAAATACCCGGTTGACATGAGGGCGGGCTTTCCTGAGCCAATGGACAGCCTGTTGCCATTCCTCTTGCCGTTGGTAGTAGACAGCCATTCCGGTATAATACACATCCAACTGTCTGATACTGTCGAGGGAAGCCCCCGGTTGCTCCTGCTGTCTGATGATATCGAGCATACGGGCTGTATCTCCATCTGCCCTGGCGAGCATGAATGTTTTAAAAGTGATCCCTTCCTCTGCCGGTTGTTGCGGGTAGCAGGCGCAAAGGAGGCATATAAGCAACGGGAGTAATATGCAGCAACAGTATTTCATCGGAGCAAATATAGACAATTAAATTCACACAGTGAAGTGGACACCAGCCTCTTCCGCTATAAAAAAAGGCCCCGCCAACACGTGGCAGGGCCGCTTTCGAATTAATTAACACGGACGTTAAGGGTCGGTATATTGTTAGCTACTCTCCGTAAAGGTTGTAGCCGGTTGCTTCAGGTTTGGGTACCTACTGCCGGTAAAGGACAGTCGCCGCCCGGCTCAGGGGCGGTTACCGACGGCTTTGTTGTAGTCGGTCAGCGATACTTTCTGTTGCAGCCACACCTGTATCAGTCCGCTATAGGCCTGTATCCAGGAGAGTTGAGCGGAGAGAACATCGACGATCGGGAGTTTCCCTTCGGTGTAACTGAACGTATTCAGGTCGAGGTTCTCGGCGGCGATCAGGCAGGACGATTCGGCGATACCGATCTGGCGGCCATATTCCGTCAGATTGGTCCAGGCGGCGGCTACCTCCTGCGAGATACGGTCGCGGGTGGCATCGGCGGCATACTCCTTACTGCGCAGGATCGCCTTTTGCGTATTCCTCTCGCGGAACCGGGCACCCCAGCGGAAGAGAGGGATCTGTACCGAAGCGTAGATCACGGAGTTCCACAGGCGGTCGGCCCCCTTGGTGTTGATTGTCGGTGTTCCCCATGTTTCCTTGAAGCCGGTAGCTACC
>OGJY01003660.1_pt1 | contig 12364 bp, 10 predicted proteins | sample 1572231 | NCBI WGS metagenome assembly OGJY01 (sample SAMEA2582121, study PRJEB24529) | metagenome | biome: Human gut stool | place: China | collected 2011
CTCCCCGAGCCCGTTCTACACGAAGGAAGTCGATGAATTCTGCAAGAAGTACATCTACCAGCCGACCGTTGATGCGATGAAGGCAGAGGGAAGACCGTTCAAGGGCGTGATCTTCTTCGGACTGATGCTGACACCGGAGGGACCGAAGGTCTTGGAGTATAACGCGAGATTCGGCGATCCGGAGGCGCAGGTTGTTCTTCCGAGACTGGAGAACGATATCGTGGACGTCTTTGAGGCGTGCATCGACGGAACGCTCGACAAGGTAGACTTAAAGTTCGACAATGATCGTGCGACGGTCTGCGTTATCCTTGCATCCGACGGCTACCCGGTCGAGTACAAAAAGGGATTTCCGATCGAAGGACTTGAGAAGTTCAAGGGAAAAGACGACTATTATGTCTTCCACTCCGGAACAAAATTCAACGACAAAGGCCAGATCGTCACAAACGGCGGCCGTGTCCTCGGCGTGACCGCAACCGGAAAAGACTTGAAGGAAGCCAGAAAGAAAGCCTATGAGGCGACGGAGTGGGTTTCCTTTGAGAATAAGTATATGAGACATGATATTGGACGGGCGATCGACGAGGCGTAAGGGATCCGGAAAATTTTCTGGATCTGCAGGATCAGAAGAAAAATGACAGATTGATATTGAGAAAACCGGCGATGAATAAATCTTCGTCGGTTTTTCTGGTTGATCCAGATTTAAGGTACTGCGGTCACTGCCATATCAATAAAACAATTGACAGGATGAAATTTTTGTTTCATGATGTTAGAATATTGATGTGATGACCGATGTGCTCACATTGGCGCATTGTAACTGTTCAGTAGGTCTGCGCACTTACGACGCATTTTATATTCAGGAGTGTATCCATGAGATCAATATCCATCTACGCACTGACAAGAAAACAGAATATCGCCTGTCTTTCCAGGTTGGAGCATCAGCTGTCGGGCAGGGAAAAACCTTTAAAGATCCGGACATGGGAACTGAACAGTATGCGGGCATTCGTGGATCACCTGGAAGAACATATGCCGGAGGTGTACCGGCTCCGCTTCTTTTATTCTTTCCAGATCCCGCGTCTCGGAAAAGAGTTTGACCTGCTCCAGGTGAAGGAAAAACAGATCGTGAACATCGAGCTGAAGAGCGGCGCTGTCTCCGGGGACGCGATCCGCAGGCAGCTGATCCAGAACCGTTATTACTTATCGGTGCTGGGGAAACCAATCCGGTCCTATACCTATATCAGCAGTGAGGACCGTCTGGTCCGTCTGACGAATCATGATAACCTTGTGGATGCGGACTGGGACCGGCTATGTGAGGAGTTGAAGGATCCGGGTGAGGATGAGCCGGGAGATCTCGAAGACTGCTTCCGGGCAGAATGGTATCTGATCTCCCCGCTGACACAGCCGGAGAGGTTTTTACAGAAGGAATATTTCCTGACGGCCCAGCAGAAGGATATTGAGCGGCAGATCTTAAAGAAAATCCGCGCGGAGCGAAGCGGATATTACTCATTTTCCGGACTTCCTGGGACGGGAAAGACGCTGCTTCTCTACGATATCGCGATGAAACTTTCCGGGCGTCAGAAGGTCTGCATGATCCACTGCGGGACATCGGGAGAGGAGTGGAAGAAGCTTCATGAGAGACTCAGGCGAATTCTCTGGATGTCGGATCTGGAGATCACGGAGGAGACCGGTTTTGAGGATTATGGTGCTGTTTTTGTTGATGAGGCGCATCTGCTGAGTGAGGAGCCCCTAAAGCGGATCATACGGGCAGCAGGAACACGTCCGGTTATCTTTTCCAGTGACTGCGAGGACCAGCTCTCCCCGGAAGAGGCGGACCGGAGTGCGAAGAATGAGCTGGAAAAACTTCCGGGGATCCAGCTTTTCCGACTGACAAACAGGATCCGGACAAATGTGGAGCTTTCCTCGTTTATCCAGAATCTGATGCACCTTCCGGACCGGAAGACCACCCGGCATTTCCCGAATGTCACAGTGCTGTATGCAAATGATGAGCGGGAAGCGGAAAATCTGATGTTGGATGCAGGGGAACACGGGTTTCAGATCCTTTCGCGACAGGAAGACAACGGGAAGACGATGGACCGGTTGGCGGTGCTGTTGGGTGAGAAGTATTATTACGATGAAAACAGGTATCTGCGATCGCAGGATCATACGGTGCGCACACTGTTTTACAGGCTAAACGGTGCGAAGGAGAAGCTGATGATCGTAGTAAAAGAGAATGCTCCGGTTTATGAGAGAGTATTGGAGTTGTTGTGAAGAAATCCAGGCTTTTTATCAGCTTGCCACGAAAGTCATTCGATGATAAAATCAATACAGGTTGATCGAGCAGTTCAGCGATCAGAAACAATGATATTTGAACTTAAGTGGGATAAAAGTGCAGAAACTGCGATTCAACAGATCAAAGACAGAAGGTATGCGGACTCTGTTCTGAATTATACAGGCAACATTCTGCTTGTAGGAATTAATTATGATGCAAAGACAAAGAAACATGAGTGCATGATCGAAAAAATTCTTGACAAATCCGTATGACATTGCTATTATTGCTTTAAACCGTTGAAGAGGAAGTTGTACCAGAAAAAACAGTCTCCCAGAGAGTCCGGGGCGGTGGGATCCGGACAGAGTGTTGTGGTAAGTGGGCCTCAGAGGGCAAGGTGAAAAAGAGGAACGGATCAAGAGGAATCTTTAGTAGCCGAGACGCAGGGTCAGCGTTACGAGACCAGGAATGTAACTGCATTCTGTAAAGAGTGGGTGCTTTGCACCAAACAAGGTGGTACCGCAGGTATATGACAGCCTGTCCTTGAACGAAGTTCAGGGATGGGCTTTTTTGATAAAAAGATTTCCCGATCTTCTGAACTTGAAATGTCAGTCCTTTATGAAAGCCGGAAACTGGAGCGGTGAGAAGATGCATCATGACATGCAGAAACGCATAGTCTCCCGGGAGGCTTTCGTATATGACAAAAGTTATGTTACAGAAGAAAGGAAGGCAATCGTATGAGCGAGGAGAGAAAACTTCAGTTTCGCGGCGGGATCGGAATGTCCCTGATCCCGGTAGTAATTTATGTACTCTTCTGCATGGTGCTGTTCATCGGCTTTAAGGCATTCAACATGGAAGCACTTGCAGTCGGAGGCTTTTTATCCCTTTTGATCGGCGGCGTGTTCTGCACGAGCTACAGTGAGTTTTGGGAGAGTGCGATCCGGGGAATTTCCTCGATCACGTCGGTATCGGTCGTTGTGATCCTGCTGCTCGTCGGCATGTTCAGCGCCCTGATCAAGCTGTGCGGTCTTTCCGGCGGATTTGTATGGATCGCCAACGCGGTCGGCATGAAAGGCGGGATCTTCGTTGCATTTACATTCCTTGCCACATGTATTGTATCGACAGCGACCGGTTCCTCGATCGGAACCATGTTTATCGCGTTCCCGATCTTTTACCCGGCGGGGATCATGCTGGGTGCCAACGAGATGATGATGGCCGGCAGCATCGTATCCGGCGCGATCTTTGGAGACAACCTGGCGCCGATCTCCGACACGACGATCGCTTCGGCTTCCACGCAGCAGTTTAAGAACGGAAAACCGGCCGATATCGGTGGTGTCGTGTCAAGCCGTATCAAGTATTCGCTGGTGGCAGGACTGATTACGATCGTGATCTTCGCGATTTTCGGCGGCGTTGGCGGTACTTATGAGGGAGGTTCCATCGATGCGGCGTCCAACCCGGTTTCGTTAGTCATGCTGATCCCGGTTGTCCTGATGCTGACGGTTTCGACAAAAACAAGAAATATCTATGAAGGCATCCTCGTTGGTCTTGCAGCAGGAACGCTTGTCGGCCTTGCAGCGGGATTATTTACTCCGGCGCAGATATTTTCCAACGACGCGGCAAACAACGCCGCAGTCGGCTTCCTGGTTGACGGGATCAACAATATTTTACCAACCTGTGCGCTTGTCATCTCCGTATTCGGCATCATGGGAGTCTTAAGCGACGCAGGCATGCTGAACCTGATCGCCGAGAAGATCCTCGCCAGTAAGATGGCAGGGACGGCAAGAGGTGCGGAGCTCGTCTGCATGATGGGGATCGCATTTACAACGATCTTACTTGGCGGTGTGACGAGTGCCTCCATCCTGACATTCGGACCGATCTTAAACAAGATCGGAGCGGCGAGAAACATTCACCCGTACCGCAGAGCGAACCTTTTAGACGGAACGGCAAACAGTCTTCCGGCGATCATCCCGTTCATGAGCGTGTTCGTGTTCATCGGATCCGCATTGACAGGTCTTTCCCCGGTCATCGTTGCGGGCGGAACGATCTACGGATTTGTCCTGTTCTTTGTATTCCTTGGAGCTGTCCTTACGGGATGGGGATGCCAGAAAGAAGAATAGGGGAGTGGTTTCCCGGATCTGGATCATGAAAGTTCATGAAGTGTCAGGATGGCACAGATATTGGAACGAGTACACGAGAGAAAAGAGGTTATGGAAAAATGGATGATACCTTTACATTATATGATCTCAAGGTGGAAGTAGTCGCCGGTGACCGCCCGATGGTGTGCAGCCACAAGGTGGGGGACTATTTCCTGGTACAGGGTGAAAACCTGGTGTTTCCGAAGGAAACATCGTTTTCCATGTATTCCCTGAGCGCCATCCTGCCGCTTCTTCCGGCAAAAGAACGGCCATTGGACCCGAACGACTGGATGCTCTCCGATGCGGAGATCGCCTGCCCGGATCCGAACTGCGGGGCGAGATTTAAGATCACAAGAGTCGGAAAGCGGATCCAGAGTCATGGGCAGTGCACGGTCGTGCCGCTCATGAGACCGGATGCGGGAAAATATCATGAGAATTAGATAATAAGGAGAATCGATCATGCAGAAAAAAGCTCAGTTTAAAAATGGATATACCTTCAACCGCGTCATCAATGGCTGCTGGCAGCTCTCCGCGGAGCATTGTCTTCAGGGACACCTGGACTATGACGATGCAATCCGCGCGTTCCACGAGCTGGTGGAGCAGGGATTTACGACGTTTGACTGCGCCGACATCTACACGGGCGCTGAGGAGGTCCTCGGCCGCTTTGTGACAGAGTTAAAGGCGAGCGGACATTATCAGGAGGAAGACATCCAGATCCACACGAAATTTGTGCCGGACAAGGACGTTCTTCCGGTGATCAACATGGAGTACACGGAAGGAATCGTGGACCGCTCCTTAAAGAGAATGCACCGCGAAGCTCTGGATCTGGTACAGTTCCACTGGTGGGATTTCAATGTGCCGGGCATGATGGAGACGGCCTTTGACCTTGTAAAGCTTCAGGAAAAAGGAAAGATCCGCAACATCGGTATGTGCAACATGGATACAAACGCCTTAAAGCAGATGGTTGACGCCGGTATCCCGGTCGTATCCAACCAGGCGCAGTATTCCGTCTTTGACCGCCGTCCGGAGAGAACACTTTTGGATTACAGCGCAGAGCACGGCATCTACACATTCGCTTACGGCACACTGGCCGGTGGATTTCTCGCGGAGCGCTACATGGGAAAGACATATGAGGCGCCGGAGACCCGTTCCCAGGTGAAATACATGCAGATCATCGAGGATTCCCTCGGCTGGGACGGAATGCAGAAGCTCCTTCCGGTCCTGAAAGCGATCGCAGACAACCACGGCGTCAGCATCGCCAACGTGGCAACCCAGTACATCTTAAACCAGAAGAGCGTCGGAGCCGTCATGGTCGGAACCAGAAACTCCAAACATGTAAGATCCAACATCCAGACACTGGAATTTGATCTGACCGCGGAGGAGATGAAGACGATCCGCGACTTTATCGATCAGTACCCGACTCCGGAGGGAGAATGCTATGAGCTTGAGCGCACCTCTCCGAGATATAAGGGGATCATTCTGACGGACAGAAACCATGTGGATAAGTAAAATGACATGCAGGGATCATGGCAGGAGATTTCCAGAAAAGCAGGATCAGCGATGAAAGAGAATCAGACTGCAGGAACGGTTCGGACAGTTTTGTGAGAATATCAGAAAGTACGGAAGGGACACCAGAGATGGTGTCCTGTTTCGTTACAGGACGCAGAAAAACTGCTGCTTTTCATGGGAAGGAATCTTTCTCTTTACACATACCGAATTAGTAGGTATAATGGTAAAGGTTTCAGGGGCAAAATCCCGTCGAATGGTTGTTTTAACAGGGAGATTGCCGGTGACATTGCAGGAAAGACAGGATTGGAGATAGAGATGTTAAATCAGTTCTCAAGAACACAGCTCCTTTTGGGAGCAGACAATATGGACCGCCTTGCGAAGGCGAAGGTTGCGATCTTCGGAATCGGCGGAGTCGGCGGATATGTAGCGGAGGCACTGGCGAGAAGCGGAGTCGGTTCCTTTGTGCTGGTGGACGATGATAAGGTCTGCCTGACAAATATCAACCGCCAGATCATCGCGACGAGAAAGACAGTTGGACAGTATAAGGCGGAAGTCATGCGCGACCGGATCCTGGATATCAATCCGGATGCCCAGGTCGAGGTCAGAAAGTGCTTTTATCTCCCGGAAAATGCGGATGAGTTCGACTTTACGGAATATTCCTATGTGGTCGATGCGGTGGACACGGTGACGGCAAAGATCGAGATCATCATGCGGGCGATCGACTGTAAAGTTCCGGTCATCAGCAGCATGGGCGCCGGAAACAAGCTGGATCCGACGCAGTTCCATGTGGCGGATATCTATAAGACGAGCATGTGCCCGCTCGCGAAGGTCATGCGCCGCGAATTAAAGAAGCGCGGAGTGAAGAAGTTAAAAGTCGTTTACTCCACGGAGCAGCCGGTTGAGCAGCAGGAAGACATGAGCATCAGCTGCAGAAAGAACTGTATCTGTCCGCCGGGCGCGAAACATAAATGCACCGAGCGCCGTGCGATTCCGGGCAGCATCGCGTTCGTTCCGTCGGTTGCCGGACTGATCCTTGCAGGGGAGATCGTGAAAGACCTGACAGTGATGCCGCCGAAGAAGGTGGAAGAGCAGGGGCAGTGATCAATGCCGGGAGCGAATAAAAGATCATAAAAAGACATCACAAAACCGGAAATTGGAGTGGATTCCATTCGAACAAGGTTTTGTGATGTCTTTTTACTTTCAGGGATACAGAAAGAGCTGCCAATGGCAGCCCCCTCTGATTTCAGTTTTATAATCTTTCCAGGATCGCATCCACATACTCTTCGGTACTTGCTGTTCCGTGCAGGTCTTTTGTGAGGTGTTTTCCTTCTGCGAGAACTTCATCGACGGCTTTGCGGATCCGCGCTGCAGTCTCATTTTCCCCGAGGTACTCTAACATCATGCAGGCGGACCAGAGGAATGCAGTCGGGTTTGCAAGGTGCTTTCCGGCGATATCCGGCGCGCTGCCGTGTACAGCTTCAAACATGGCGTAATCGGCACCGATATTGCTGGATGGAACGAGTCCGAGACCGCCGATCAGACCGCTGCAGAGGTCGGAGAGGATGTCTCCGTACAGGTTCTGCATGACCATCACGTCAAACTGGTTCGGGTTCATCACGAGCTGCATGCAGGTGTTGTCGATGATCTTGTCATCGCTCTCGATCTCCGGATATTCTTTCGCGATCTCCTTGAAAATGGATAAGAACATGCCGTCGGACATCTTTAAGATGTTTGCCTTGTGGACGCAGGTCACTTTTCTGCGGCCGTTTTTCTTTGCATACTCGAATGCGTCACGGATGATGCGCTCACTCGCTTTTCTTGTAACGATCTTGATCGCATGGACGGTGTCCGGATCGATCTGCTCTTCGACGCCGACGTAGAGGCCTTCCGTATTTTCACGGAAAATGACGATATCCACATTTTTGAACGGTGTTTTTACGGCATCGTTGGATCTTACCGGGCGGATGTTTGCGTAAAGATCATATTTTCCGCGGAGTGTCACGTTCAGGGAGCGGAATCCCTTTCCGACCGGGGTCGTGATCGGGGATTTTAACAGCACTTTTGTCCGCTCAAAAGATGCGTAGGCTTCCTCCGGGATCAGTGCGCCGTTGCGTTTCCATTCGTCCTCTCCGACGTTGTAGATCTCATATTCGAGAGGTGCGTTCGCTGCCTTTAAGATCTTTAACACATTGTTAACAAGTTCCGGACCGATTCCGTCACCGCGGAATACTGTAATTTTGTAACTCATATGATGATTCTCCTTTTTGAATGATTCGATTTGATCCTACAGTACAAATGTCACGATCAGGTTATAGACTGCACAGCAGATCACACTGATCGGAACGGCAACAAAGAGAAGCCGGTTAAACAGATGGTTGCGGTCTTCCTCGTTTCCACAGGAACCGAGGATCAGACTTCCGCCGGATGAGAACGGGCTGATCGCGCTGCTCTGTGCGCCGAGGATCGTGCAGGCAAAGAGAGCGGCCGGGTTCAGTCCGGTTGCAGCGGCGAGTCCCGGGATCAGCGGGAATAATGCCGGTGCAACAACGCCGGTCGTGGAGCTGAAGAAGCTCATAAACGCACCGACGAAGCTGAATGCCAGCGGGATCAGGGCAGCCGGTACATTGGATCCGATCCATGCGGACAGGGCATCGATCGTGCCTGCTTTTACAGCGACCGCGATCAGCATGCCGGCTCCGGCGATCATGAGGATCGTATTCCACGGAACACGGGCGATGACTTCTTTCTGAGGTGCCAGATCAAATAACAGGGCAATGATGGTAAAGCAGAAAGCAACGAGACCGACATCAACTTTTCCTGCGATCGTTCCGATCAGGGCATTGTCCGGAAGTGCGAGCTTTAAGAGTGGGAAGATCAGGACGATCACCATCATCAGCAGCATCAAGTATAAAGTCAGCTTCTGCTTCCTGTCAAACGGTTCCGGCCTGGAGAAAGTAACTCCTTTTCCGATGCCGCGGTTGCTCTTAAAACCGAAGCGGAAGATCGCGATCAGGATCAGGGAGAAGATGATGGCGAATCCAAAAATCTTCATTTCGTCCACAAACGAATTCGGTGTTCCAAAAGCCGGTTCTGACTCGTAAGCGGTATCGATCAGACCGCGGAATACGACACCGAGAGAGGCTGTCGGAAAGTTTCCGCCTGCAAGCGCACCGCAGTTGATCGCGACAGCGCCGGTCAGCTTGTCCATTTTTGCTTCTTCGCAGATCAGGATCGTGATCGGAGCCAGAAATGCGAGAACAGTAAAGTAGGCAGCTCCCATTACCGAGAGAACAACTGCTACAAAGAAGAGGGCAAACGGCAGCATGCCCGGGAAACGGCGGCACATGTAGAGAAGACTTGCAGACATCTTCTCAAGCGTTCCGTTGACAGCCGCAAAGTTGTAAAAAAGGGAGACGGACAGGATCACAAACATCGTGCTGACCGGCCAGAAACTAATCAGCTCTTTTGTCTTGATCCCCATACCGAAACATCCGATCAGGTAAGCGAACGCGATACAGAAGAATCCGGTATTGATCTTTGTCTTGTAGCCAAGAACGACGGCAACTGCGATGGATGCGACCAGAATGATACTTAACATGCGGATTCCTCCTGTTCGTTGATGCCGAGCAGGGATGCCGGGATCGTGTGAGTCATATGGTAAACATGTTCTTCCGGAATTCCGTGATCGACCAGATACTGCATGTATTCCGCAAGTGCGAGTTCCCAGTGCGGATTTTCCGTCTGTCCGCCGTCGGTGTCGACCATGACATTTCGGTAGCCGACTTCTTTGATGATCTCCAGATTGTCTGCGAGATTGCTCTTATATTTTCCGCCGCCCATGTTCTGTGCGTAACAGCGCTCCAGGATGACGTTGTAATCCTTCACGAGGCGGAGCTGGTCTTCGTGGCTCATTCCCACGATCCACCACTCCGGATGGGTGATCACGATATTTTTGACTCCGAGGTCGCGGGCTGCCTCGACGACGGTAAAGATCTCATCAGGTGCGATATGGGCAGTTCCAAGGACTGCATTGTGATCGCGGACAAGTTCCAGTACAGAGCGCAGTTCCGGAACGATCTTTCCGTCTTTTACGACTTCCACGCACTGGCTCAGATCCTGGCCCATTTTCTGCATGTGATTTTTTGCGGACTGTGTCGGGAGCCAGACAACTTTTGCTCCAAGACGAAGTGCGGTATCGACGGCTTTCGGATTGATCCCGCCTACAACGCGGTTTAATGTGATGCTTCCGTACATGGTGAAGTTGTTTGTGTTTCCATGTACGATCTCGTTGTGACGGTTGCAGAGATATGCGCGGTCCATGGTTGTCCCCTGATGTGTCTTGATGACGATGGCACGCGCGCCGACGCGGATCGCTGCTTCCATGAGTTCGAAGTCATCGTATGCGCGAAGGCGCAGATCCGGATTCGTATGGACATGCATGTCGATCACGCCTTTCATGAGATCCTGTTTCATTCAAATCCCCTCCTGTGTGTTTTTGCTGTCTTCAGAGACATTGATTTTGCTATGGTTATATTTTATACTAGTCTTGATATAGAAGAAAGCCACGATTTACGATACCAGGTATCGGTAATTCCGATATCTGACGGAGGTGTTTTATGGACTTAAAAGAGCTGGATTACATTGTAACCGTTGCCGATGAGGGGAGCATTTCCCGGGCGGCGGAAAAATTGTTTATGGCGCAGTCAAGTCTCAGTCAGGCTGTCCGTCTGATCGAACAGGATCTCGGTACATCTGTTTTTGTCCGCACTGCCAGAGGAGTCCGCTCGACGGCTGCCGGGGAGGCGTTTATTTCTCATGCCAGACAGATCCTGCAGCAGTACCGGGAAGCGCGCAGTGAGGCTTCTGATATCGAAAACTTAAAAGGCGGGACGATCATCTTTGGGATCAGCACCTACCGGGGAACGTATCTGCTGCCGCCGGTCCTGAAAAAATTTCACGAGCGTTATCCAAAAGTGCATGTGGAGATCAGCGAGATGGACAGTATTGATCTGGAAAACCAGATCCTGGAGGGAATCCTGGATCTCGCACTGATCGCAGCACCTCCGGTCCGGATCAAGCATGGATTCGAGGAACTGATGAGGGATGAGATCATGCTCGTCACTACGAAAGAGCATCCTGTCATGAAATATGCACACGAATGCGAGAATGATCCGGAAGAACTGTGGATCGATCTGAAGGATACCGCCCCGTATGAATATATTTTAGGTCCGCCGAACACGGTACTTGGCCGGACGGCACGCGATTCTCTGCGGGAAGCAGGTGTGGAACCTCTCGGACTCTGTTGGGCGGGAAGGTGTTGCGCTGGCCTTTACCTACCGGTCCTGCCGGGTCATGCGGGATGGATTCCGGTATCTGCGGATCGGAAAAGAGGGGATTTTCCTGGACCTTGCACTGGTCTGGCCGGCAGGAAAATACCGGTCCAGGGCGGCGAAAGCGCTCGCGGATCTGCTCCATGAGATGGCACCGGAACTGCTTCACCGATAGGATTTGACAGAGACACACTTGTATGTGTATAATAGAAATCAATGCATGACAATTTAACAGACTGGCGCGTCGTGGTGGTGAAGCTTTTTGTCGGTGCCGGTCTGGAACGACGGCTGTAAGAGGGAAAATGACAGAACAGCCGGAAAGATCGATCTGAAAAGGAGAAAAGAAAATTATGGTGTTAGCAGTCATCGAAGCGGTGTACCGCTTCCTGTGGGGAGATCTGTTCACGATCCCGATCGGCAACGGAAATGGGATCGGAATCCCTCTTCTCGTGTTGCTTTTGATCCCAACGGGGATCTATTTTACGATCCGGACGAAATTCCTTCCTGTCCGGCTGTTTCCGGATATGATCCGGGCGCTGGGCGGAAAAAAGAAGGAAGAAGGCGGTTTGTCACCGGTGCAGACCTTGTTTGTGTCGACAGCGACCCGTGTGGGAATGGGGAATCTCGTCGGAGTTGTCGCTGCGATCTCTGCGGGCGGCGCGGGAGCCGTGTTCTGGATGTGGATCTCGGCGATCTTTGGTTCCTCCACGGCATTTGTGGAGGCAGCCCTGGCGCATCTATACAAAGAAAAAGATCCGCTCTACGGCGGATATCACGGCGGTCCGGCTTATTATATCCACAGCTATGCGGAGCGCGTGAAAAAAAAGAAATTGAAACACTCCGTCGTTGCCGTTTTGTTTGCGCTGTCCGGTCTGATCTGCTGGGGTGGGATCAGCCAGGTCATCAGCAATTCGGTGGCATCGGCATTTAAAAATGCATTTGGAATCTCACCAATGATCACGACGGTCATTCTTGTTGTGCTTTCAGCGGTGATCGTTTTAAGAAAGAATGCAACGGTCCGTGCGCTGGACGTGATCGTTCCGATCATGGCGGGATGTTATTTTGTGATTACCCTGTTCATCATCGCGACGCATCTCGGAAGCGTTCCGGGCGTTTTCAAGAGGGTTTTT
>OGJY01003678.1_pt1 | contig 12308 bp, 10 predicted proteins | sample 1572231 | NCBI WGS metagenome assembly OGJY01 (sample SAMEA2582121, study PRJEB24529) | metagenome | biome: Human gut stool | place: China | collected 2011
ACTTGCGGCCCCCTGCTCCCAAGGCAGATGCGCTACCGGACTGCGCTATATTCCGTCTCATCAACAAAAATAATAATATCATATTTTAAAAAAAATGTCAATAAAAAAAATTACTTTTCAAAAAAAAAAAATAATGGTATTATATTAAGGTATAAAAATAAAAAAGATGAGGAGTTAAGTTTATGAAATATGAAGCAATAGTTTGTGATTTAGATGGAACACTTTTAAATGAAAAACATCAATTATCAGATGAAACAAAGGAAGTTATAAAAAAGGTTAAAGATACAGGTAAAAAGATATTTATAGCTACTGGAAGACATCACTTAGATGCTTTAGCAATAAAAAAACAATTGGGATTAGACTCATATCTTATCAGTTCAAATGGAGCTAGAATACATGATGAGCATAATAATGAAGTATATGAGAGAAATATTGATGAAGAGACAGCTAATTTTATTTTAAATGTTAAATGTAACAAAGAGATTGAAAGACATATATATACAGATACAAAATGGTATGTAGAAGAGCATAAAGAGGAGTATATAGAGTTTCACAAAGAGAGTGGATTTTTATATGAGGTAAAGGATTTTTCTAAAATAGTTGGAGAAAAATTTATAAAAATATTTTTTATCAGCAAAAATCAAGAGGAACTATTTAAGCTAGAAAAGTATTTTGAAGAGGTAATAGGAGATAAGGTTTCAATAACACTATCTGGACCAGAGTGTTTGGAACTTATGACAAAAAATGTAACAAAGGGAGAAGCTGTAAAAAATATTATGGAAAAACTTAATATTCCATTAGAAAATACTATGGCTTTTGGTGATGGATTAAATGACTATGAGATGTTAAGTGAAGTAGGTAAGGGACTTCTTATGGGAAATTGTGCTCAAAGGCTTAGAGAAAAGCTTCCTAATAATGAGATGATTGGTAAAAATATAGATAATGGAGTAGCTAAGTATTTAAGAAAAACATTTTTATAGAATTTCTTTGGAGGGATATAAAGAATGGACAAAGTCAAATTAGAAACAGAAAATCCTTATTATAAAAGAAATCAAATAAATAAAACTTTGAAAAAAATAGATAAAGAAAAGAGAAAAAGAGCAAGAAATAGAGGAATAGTTCTTCTTCTTTTCTTTTTGGTTATATTGAGCAATTTAAATATGGCTAGTGCAAGTTTTTATAGTATCTACTTTGAAGGAATAAAGGTTATTAGAAACCATTTTATCTATATAATTTTAGGGATAATCTGTTTTATAATCACTTCAAAGATAAATTACAAATTATATAATAAAAATAAAATAAGTGGAATTTTACTTTTACTATCTACAATTATATTTATTATAATTATAATAGGAAGTAAAATACCATCATTATCAAGGGTAATACCTCATGTAAATGGAGCAATAGGTTGGATAAGATTTGGTTCTTTTAGTGTGCAGCCATCAGAGATGATGAAATTGCCATTTATTATAATAATAGCCCATATTATGGAAAAATGTGAAGAGGAAAGATATAATGATAAAAAAATACTATTTTCTTTGTTACCAGTTATGGGAATATTTATGCTATTAATAAATCTACAAAAAGATTTGGGAACATCAATACACTATTTAGGAATATTTGCTTTTATGTTATTTATGAGTAGATTAAATATGAAATTGATAGTAGGAAGTGTAGGAGCTGTTTTAGTATCAATAGGAGGTCTATTTTACTATGTAAGTAATCTAACTGACTTATCAAATGAGAGTTATAAAATAAAGAGAGTTGGAAGTTTTTTAAATGGTCTTTTGAAAAATGAATATGACTATGGAATAGGATATCAAGTGGGGCAATCTCTTATAGCTTTTGGAAGTGGTGGATTAGTAGGTAAGGGATATGGAAATGGAGTACAGAAGTATAGCTATTTGCCAGAGATAAAAACTGACTTTATCCTTGCTTCCTATGGTGAGGAGTTTGGATTTATAGGAATGTTACTCCTTTTGACGATATTTCTTTTACTTTTTAATATTATTCAAAAAACAGCTGTAGAAACAAAGGACTATTTTGGAAAATATTTAGCAATAGGAATTGGAGGATATATAATAATTCAAATGACTATTAATCTTTCTGTTGCTTTAGGAATACTTCCTGTATTTGGAATACCTATGCCTTTTTTTAGCTCAGGAGGAAGTTCTCTTATAACAGTATTTTCAGCCTTGGGAATAATAATAAATATAAATAAACAAAGATAAGGCTATTACAATTTAAGAAATTTGTTAAGGATATAAAAAACAAGAATGACAAAGATTGAGAAGAATAAATAGAGTAAGTCAGCGAAGGTAAATGCTAAAAAACACAATTGTTTGAGACGAAGTCGAGTTTTGTGTTTTTAGTGAACCAAGCTATACTTACTCTTTATTCTTTGAACGAAAGTCATTCTTGTTTTTATTTTTATATTATTAAACTATTTTATATTTAGATTTCAATTTAAGAGTTTGTTACAACTTCACTTTTAAAATAATGTTTTTCTAAAGTTTACAATAGGTAAAACAGGGAATACTCCATTTTCAGCATAGTTGATAAGTCCTACTTGTAATCCCTCTAGTTTTTTAGTAGCATTGACAAATCCGAATTGAAGCCCTCCCACTTGTTGAGCATAGTTAACAAAACCAATTTGAACCATAGCTTCTTGATTAACCATATTAAGTCCACCTAATTGGAAAGTAGCATTTCCTCCAACTGTATTTACAAGTCCAAGATTTCCACCATTTACATCTCCTTTAACATCATTCCAAAGAGCTAAAGAGATTCCTCTCATATTTCCATCTACTCTAAAAGCTTCAAAGAAAAGTGAAAGGTGTAATCCATTAAAATTACCATTGACTTTTCTATAACCAATAAGAGATAAATCTACCCCTGAAACATTTTGGTTTTCAGCACCAAGGACATTAAAACTGAATCCATCTATTGAGTCGTATTTAGTAGCTCCAAATTGAACTCCTGGTAATACTGAAAATTGAGCTCCTTGTGTAGCAGCAAAAGAAACAGAAGATAGTAGTGCTACTCCTGCTATTAAAGATTTTAATTTCATAAAAATTTTTCCTCCACAAATTAAATTTAGACCCTATTATATCATATTTTTGAAAAAAATAATATAAAAAACTTATCATATAAGATGATTTTAAATTTACGTCATTAAATTGATAAAATGTGGTATAATTGTGTTAGAAGAATAGAGAGAGGAGAAGAGTATGGGAGCTAATTGGGGACATAGTTTGAGATTATCAATTTTTGGGGAATCTCACGGAAAAGCAATAGGGATAAATATAGATGGATTAGCTAGTGGTATAGATATAGATTTTGAAAGTATAGAGAGAGATATGGGAAGGAGAGCACCAGGGAAAAATAGTTTTTCTACTCAAAGAAAAGAGAGTGATAGCTTTGAGATTTTGAGTGGAATCTGTGATGGAAAAACTACAGGAGCTCCTCTTTGTGCAATTATTAGAAATGAAGATAAAAAATCTAAGGATTATTCAAAATTAAAAGAGGTAATGAGACCTAGTCATAGTGATTATCCAGCATATATAAAATATAGAGGGTATAATGATGTAAGAGGTGGAGGTCATTTTTCTGGAAGAATAACAGCCCCACTTGTTTTTGCTGGAAGCTTGGCTAAGGATATCTTAGCTAAAAAGGGAATATATGTAGGAGCTATGATAAAGAGTATAAAAAATATAGAAGTAGAAACACCAAATGAAGATAGATTATCTAAAGAGTTTTTTGATGAATTGGCTAAAAAAGAGATGGCTATTTTAGATGAAAAGAAAATAGTAGAGATAAAAGAGGAGATAGAGAGAGCTAGAATGAATCAAGACTCTGTTGGTGGAACTATAGAATGTTTTGCCATAGGAGTACCAGCAGGATTGGGAGAGCCATTTTTTGATTCATTAGAGAGTAGTATAGCTCATTTAGCTTTTTCTGTACCAGCTGTAAAAGGAATAGAGTTTGGAAAAGGATTTGATATAGCAAAATATTATGGTAGTGAAGTAAATGATGAATACTACTATAAAAATAGTATAGTGAAAACTAAATCCAATAATAACGGAGGAATATTAGGGGGGATATCCAATGGAATGCCTATAAATTTTAAAGTTGCTATAAAACCTACCCCATCTATTTCTAAGCTTCAACATACAATAAATATAAAAGATAAAAAAGATTGTGAATTAGAAATAGAGGGAAGACATGACCCTTGTATAGTACCAAGAGCAGTAGTAGTAATAGAATCAATAATGGCAATAGCATTGTTAGATAAGATATATGAAGTAGGAGGCAGATATGAATAAATATGGTCTTGTGGGAAAAAAATTGGGGCACTCACTATCTCCAGAGATACATAATTATATTTTTGATAAGCTTGGAGTAGAAGCAGAGTACTCACTGTATGAGATTGAAGATGGAAAAGATATTTTAAAACTGATGGAAGAAAAAGGGATAAAAGGATTTAATATAACTATTCCTTATAAAGAGATTGTGATGAGCCAACTTGATTTTATCTCTGAGGAGGCGGAAAAAATTGGAGCTGTAAACCTAGTGAAGATAAAAAATGGTGAAAGCTACGGATATAATAGTGATTACTATGGAGTCATAGAGATGCTAGAAAAACATAATGTCAAAGTAAAAGGAAAAATATGCTATGTTCTAGGAAGTGGTGGGGCTTCAAAATCTGTGATAGTAGCTCTACATGACTTAGGAGCTAAAGAGATAGTTGTAGTAACTAGAGATGTGGATTCAAAGAGAAGAGAGTTGAAAAATAGATTTAGAAATATAGAGGTAGTATCTTATGAAAATATAATAGGTGGAGATATTGTTGTAAATACTACTCCTTTAGGGATGTATCCTAATATAGATAGCTCTCCACTAGATGAGGAAATTTTAAAGCGTTTTGATATAGCTGTTGATATTGTATATAATCCTAAGACTACAAAGTTTTTACAATTAGCAAAAAATTGTAGTTTAAAATGTGTAGATGGAGTATCTATGCTTGTAGGTCAAGCTATAAAAAGTGATGAACTTTGGGAGGGGATAGATATAGATAGAGATACAAGAGAAGAAGTAGAGAAAAGAGTTATAGAGAGATTAGAGGAGATGAAAAAATAGTGAAAGTAATGGTAATAAATGGACCTAATATAAATTTTCTGGGAATAAGAGAGAAAAATATTTACGGTGTACAAACCTATGAAGAGATGTGTGCATATATTAAGGAGAATTTAGCTAAAGATATTGATGTAACAATATATCAAAGTAATATTGAGGGAGAGATTATAAACTTTATACAAAGAGCATATTTAGAAAAGTATGATGGGATAGTAATTAATCCAGGAGCATATACTCATACTTCCATAGCTCTGTATGATGCTATAAAAAGTGTAGATATTCCAACAATAGAAGTTCATCTTTCAAATATTCATAAAAGAGAGGAGTTTAGACACAAATCTTTCACAGCACCAGCTTGTATAGGACAAATTTGTGGATTAGGAAGTGATGGATATCTCTTAGCTATAGATTTTTTATATAAAAAAATAAAAAACAAATAGTTTTATTTTTGATTAAAAAGTACAGATTATAAAATAAAAAATAGATAAAATAAGAAAAAAAGTTTTTATTTTGACAAAGTTTCACTTTTGTGATATTCTTAACATATAGAAAGAAATATATCTCATATATACCTCTAATATGGAGAGGAGTTTCTACGGTTTACCATTGTAATAAACTGCTATGAGTTGAAGGATTTTTTTGTTGACTCCTTTAGTATGTATGAGTAAAGATATTAGGAGGAGAAAATGCTATTTGTTAATAAAAAGAAGAAAAAACTGAAAAATAGGTTTAAAACATTTACTAACAAAGGCATAATTGTAAACTTAAGAATATATATAAATAGTGGTCTAAGTGTGTACTTATGTAAAGCATGAGTGTGTACTTAGACCTTTTGTTTTAATAGAAACTTCAAGGAGGGAAATGTGAAAACTGATATTCAAATAGCTCAAGAGGCAAAAATAGTAAATATTTTAGAAATAGCAAAGAAGGTAGGACTTACTGAAGATGATATAGAACAATATGGAAAATATAAAGCAAAAGTCAACCTAGATGTGCTAAAAAGATTAGAAGATAAAAAAGATGGTAAACTAGTATTGGTAACAGCTATCACACCAACTCCAGCTGGAGAGGGAAAATCAACAGTTACAGTAGGACTTACTCAAGCTTTGAATAAATTAGGAAAATCTTCAGTAGCTGCTTTAAGAGAACCATCTCTTGGACCTGTATTTGGAATGAAAGGTGGAGCTACTGGTGGAGGATATGCACAAGTAATTCCTATGGAAGATATAAATTTACATTTTACGGGAGATTTACATGCAATAGGAGTAGCTCACAACTTAATAGCTGCTTGTATTGATAATCATATTAATTCAGGAAATTTACTAAATATAGATGTTACAAAAATCTCTTGGAAAAGAGTAGTAGATATGAATGATAGAGCATTAAGAGAGGTAATCATAGGGCTTGGTGGAAAAGCTAATGGAATACCTAGAGAGTCATCTTTCCAAATAACAGTAGCTTCTGAGATAATGGCAGCTCTATGTTTAGCAAATTCACTTATGGATTTAAAAGATAAGATTAGAAGTATGGTATTTGGATATTCAAGAGATGGAAAAGCTCTTACAGTAGGAGATTTAAAAATAGAGGGAGCTGTAACTGCATTATTAAAAGAGGCTTTAAAACCAAACCTTGTTCAAACTTTAGAAAATACTCCAGTATTTATCCACGGAGGACCATTTGCTAATATAGCTCATGGATGTAACTCAATCTTAGCTACAAAATTAGCATTAAAACTTTCTGATTATGCTATAACAGAGGCTGGATTTGCTGCTGACTTAGGGGCAGAAAAATTCTTAGATATAAAATGTAGAAAAGGAAATCTAAGACCTAACTGTGTAGTAATAGTAGCAACAGTAAGAGCTCTAAAACATCACGGTGGAGCTAAGGAGTTATCAGAAGAGAGCTTAGAAGCATTAGAAAAAGGAATAGCTAACTTAGATAAACATATAGAGAATATGAAAAAATATAACTTACCAGTTGTGGTAGCAATCAATAGATTTGTAAGTGACACTGAAAGAGAACTTGAATTTATTGAAAAGCACTGTAAAGAGTTAGATGTACCAGTTGCTCTATGTGAGGTATGGGCAAAAGGTGGAGAGGGAGGAATCGCTCTTGCTAAAGAGGTAATGGCTCAATTAGAAAAAGAGACTGATAACTATATACCACTTTACTCATTAGATTTAAGTATAAAAGAGAAAATAGAAACAATAGCAAAAGAGATATATGGAGCTGATGGAGTAGAGTTTAGCTCTGGAGCTAAGAAGATGTTAAAGACAATAGATGAGCTAGGATATGGAAACTTACCAGTTTGTATGTCTAAAACTCAAAAATCTTTATCAGATAATGCTTCATTAATAGGTAGACCAACAGGATTTACTGTAACAATAAATGAACTAAGAATATCAGCAGGAGCAGGATTTATAGTAGCTATGGCTGGGGATATAATAGATATGCCAGGACTACCTAAAAAACCAGCAGCTGAGTTGATAGATATAGATGAGAATGGAAAGATAGAAGGATTATTCTAATAAAAAAATCTATGTTAAAATTTTTCAGGAGGAGAAATGAATTACCGTATTTTTGTAGAAAAGAAATCAGGATTTGATTTAGATGCTAAAAGACTTGAGAATGAATTAAGAGAGAGTCTTCAATTAAAGGGGCTAGAAAAAGTAAGGTTACTAAACTGCTATGATGTCTTTGGAATAGATAGTGAAGAGTTAGCAAAGGCTAAAAAACTTATATTCTCAGAGATAGTAACAGATAGAGTAACTGAAGAGTTAGATAGTAAAGGGGCAAAATACTTTGCTGTGGAATTTTTACCAGGGCAGTTTGACCAAAGAGCTGACTCAGCTATGCAATGTTTAAATCTAATATCTGATAAAAATCAAAATGTAGTAGTAACAAGTGGAAAAGTTATAATCTTAGAGGGAGATATATCGGAAGAGGAGCTAAATAAAGTAAAAAATTACTATATCAACCCTGTGGAGATGAGAGAGAAAACTCTTGAGAAATTAGAGATAGAAGAGGGAGAATTGGCTCAAGAAGTTCCTGTATTTGAAGGATTTATTACATATGGAGCTGAGGAGTTAGAGAAATTTAGAAAAGAGCTTGGACTAGCTATGACATTTGCTGATATAGCCTTTGTACAAGAGTATTTTAGAGATACGGAAAAAAGAAATCCAACTGAAACAGAGATAAAAGTATTAGACACTTATTGGTCTGACCATTGTAGACATACAACATTTGAAACTAGAATAAAAAATATTGTTTTCCCAAAATCAGCTTTTGGAGAAACATTACAAAAAGCTTTTGAAAACTATTTAGGAGCAAGAAACTTTGTACATCAAGAAAGAATTGAGAAAAAATATATATCTCTAATGGATATGGCGACAATCTGTGGAAAAGAGATGAGAAAAACTGGTAAGCTAGATGACTTAGAGGTATCTGATGAGATAAATGCTTGCTCAGTATATATAGATGTAGATGTAGATGGAAAAATAGAAAAGTGGCTACTTATGTTTAAAAACGAAACTCATAACCACCCTACTGAGATAGAGCCATTTGGAGGAGCTTCTACTTGTTTAGGAGGAGCAATAAGAGACCCATTATCAGGAAGGTCTTATGTATATCAAGCTATTAGGGTAACAGGTTCTGGTAACCCATTAGAAAAATTAGAAGATACTTTACAAGGAAAATTACCTCAAAAGAAAATAACAACAGGAGCAGCAGCAGGATACTCATCTTATGGAAACCAAATAGGACTTACTACTGGGCATGTAGCTGAAATCTATCACGATGGATACAAAGCTAAGAGAATGGAAGTAGGAGCAGTAGTTGGAGCTGTGCCAGCTGATTGGGTAAGAAGAGAGAATGCTTCTAAAGGAGATATAGTTGTATTACTTGGAGGAAAAACAGGAAGAGATGGTTGTGGAGGAGCGACTGGTTCTTCTAAAGAGCATACAGATGATTCCTTAAGACTTTGTGGAGCAGAGGTACAAAAAGGAAATGCTCCAGAGGAAAGAAAAATTCAAAGATTATTTAGAAATCCAGAGGTTACAAGACTTGTTAAAAAATGTAATGACTTTGGAGCTGGAGGGGTATCAGTAGCAATAGGAGAGTTAGCTCCTGGACTAGATATCAACTTAGATGTAGTTCCTACTAAATATTTAGGACTTAGTGGAACAGAGCTAGCTATCTCAGAATCACAAGAGAGAATGGCAGTAGTAATAGAGGCTAAAGATAGAGATAAATTTATAGAATTAGCAAATAGAGAGAACTTATTAGCAACAGTTGTAGCAGTGGTTACTGACACAAATAGACTTGTGTTAAATTGGAAAGGTAAGAAGATAGTAGATATCTCAAGAGAGTTTTTAGATACTAACGGAGTGACTCAAGAGACAGAGGTAGAAGTAGAGAATATCTCTTATGAAGAGAGCCCTCTTACAAAAGTAGCTTATGAGGGAGAGAATTTGGAAGCTAAATGGCATAATATGTTATCATCTTTAAATGTAGCTTCTCAAAAGGGACTTATGGAGATATTTGACTCTACAATAGGAGCTACTACTGTACTTATGCCATTTGGTGGAAAATATCAAATGACTCCAACAGATGTAAGTGTACAAAAATTACCATTACTTAAAGGGGAAACAGATACAGCTTCTGCTATCACTTGGGGATACAACCCAGTATTATCATCTTGGTCACAATTCCATGGTGGAGCTTATGCAGTAGTTGAATCATTAGCAAAATTAGTAAGTGTGGGAGTAGATTATAAGAGAGTAAGACTTTCATTCCAAGAATACTTCCAAAAACTTGGACAAAATCCTAAAAATTGGGGTAAACCTTTCTCAGCTTTATTAGGAACAATAGAGATGCAAAGAGCTTTTGAAATACCAGCTATTGGAGGAAAGGACTCTATGAGTGGAACATTTAATGATATTCACGTTCCACCTACACTAATATCTTTTGCTGTATCTCCAGTAAAAGCTAGTGTAGTAATATCTCCAGAGTTTAAAAAGGCTGGAAATAAAATCTACTTAGTAAAACACCATATGTTAGAAAACTATATGCCTAATGTGGAAGAGTTAAAAGAAAACTTTGAATATGTACATGAAAATATAGTTAATGGAAATATAGTATCAGCTATGACATTAAAAACTGGTGGTATAGCTGAAGCAGTAAGTAAGATGACATTTGGAAACAGAATAGGGGCTAAGATATCTAATCTTGGAAATGAGCTATTCAAACTAGGATATGGAACATTTATAGTGGAGTCAAATGTAGAACTTACTGGTAAAAATGTAGAATTATTAGGAGAAACAATCTCTGAATACAAAGTAGTAGTAGGAGATATTGAGATAGATATGACTGCTGGAGAGAAGGTATGGTTAGATAAACTATTCCCAGTATTCCCTCATAAAACAGTAGAAAAAGTTGAAAAATATCTCTGGACTCCTTATACTACTAAAAATATAGTAGTATGCAAAAATAAGATAGCTAAACCAAGAGTATTAGTACCAGCTTTTCCAGGAACAAACTGTGAATATGATTCGGCTAGAGTATTTGAAAAAGCTGGGGCAGAATCAAATATATTAGTATTTAGAAACCTAACTCAAGAGTATATCAATGACTCAATAGAAAAGATGGTAAAAGAGATAAATAACTCTCAAATCCTAATGTTCCCAGGAGGATTCAGTGCTGGAGATGAGCCAGATGGTTCTGGTAAATTTATAGCAACAGTACTTACTAACCCTAAAGTAGCAGAAGCTATCCATAAGTTCTTAGAGAGAGATGGACTTATATTAGGAATTTGTAATGGATTCCAAGCTCTTATCAAATCTGGGTTACTTCCTTATGGAGAGATAGGAAAGATTACTGAAGATTCACCAACTCTTACATTCAATAAAATTGGTAGACATATATCTCAAATGGTAAAAACTAAAGTAACTTCTAATAAGTCACCTTGGCTTGCTGGAATAGAAACAGGTTCAGAGTTTGAAATAGCTGTGTCACATGGAGAGGGAAGATTCTTTGCTAGTGATGAGGTAATTAAAAAGCTATTTGAAAATGGACAAGTGGCAACTCAATATGTCAACTTAGAGGGAGAACCAACTAATGAGTTTAGATTCAACCCTAATGGTTCAAGCTTTGCTATTGAAGGAATTACTTCGCCAGATGGAAGAGTATTTGGTAAGATGGGACATACAGAAAGATATGGAAACAATGTATTTAAAAATATAATTGGAAATAAAGAGCAAAAAATATTTGAAAATGGAGTAAAATATTTCAAATAATTTAGGAGGACAAATGAAAGTAGCTATTATTTTCGGAAGTAAATCAGATACAGAGAAGATGAGAGGAGCAGCTAACTGCTTAAAAGAGTTTGGAATAGAGTATTCAGCTCATGTACTTTCAGCTCATAGAGTACCTGAAAAATTAGAAGAAACATTAGAAAAATTAGAGGTAGAAGGTTATGATGTAATTATAGCTGGAGCTGGGCTTGCAGCTCATTTACCTGGAGTTATAGCTTCAAAAACTACACTACCAGTAATAGGAGTACCTATTGAGGCAGCTTTCAACGGAATGGACGCATTATTATCAATAGTACAGATGCCTAAATCAATTCCAGTTGCAACTGTTGGAGTAAATAACTCATACAACGCAGGAATGTTAGCTGTACAAATGCTTTCATTAAAATCTCCAGAACTAAAAGAGAAATTAAGAAACTTTAGAAAAGATATGAAAGCTAAGTTTATAGCTGATAATGAGTCAGGAGTAGAACTATAAGATAAATTATAATATTGAAAACTTAAAGAGTTGCGTAAATTACGTAAAGAAGTTAGATTAACTCAGCGAAATCGAACGCTAAAAAACGCAACTGTTTGAACGAAGTGAGTTTTGCGTTTTTAGTGAGATAAGCCATAGTTAATCAACTTCTTGAAGTATGGAGCAACTCTTAGTTTTCAAGAGAATGAATTAGAATAAAAATAAGGTATAAAATATTAAAAGTATCTCAGGAGGAATTAAAATGTCAGTAGAAAAAAAAGATTTTATTTATGAAGGAAAAGCTAAACAAGTATATTCAACAACAGATGAGAACTTAGTAATAATTCACTATAAAGATGATGCAACAGCAGGAAATGGAGCTAAAAAAGGAACAATAGTAAATAAAG
>OGJY01003685.1_pt1 | contig 12288 bp, 17 predicted proteins | sample 1572231 | NCBI WGS metagenome assembly OGJY01 (sample SAMEA2582121, study PRJEB24529) | metagenome | biome: Human gut stool | place: China | collected 2011
TTAAAACTCTTTGAAAATTGACCGCACTTTATATCTTGTTTCAGATCGTATGCCGAGAAAATTATAACCTGCTACAACTTTTTTAAATAAAAAATGAATACACAAAATATAAATACTAACGGAAACAAACTTAGTACATTTAAAATATCCACATCATGGAACTCAAACCTATTTTTTATGAGAGCCATAGAATACATTCCTAAATCTATTAAAATAGAAATTTTAAGTATTGTAATAAAATCATTTAGATTCATCTTTTCCCTTATTTTACTTTCATAAAATCTATCATATGTATTAACAATAGATTCCCTTACTACAAGACTAACCGTATTAAATTTACTATTTCCTAAAGAGTTATCAAGAAGAATAAGCTTTAGCGATATCATACTTACCGCTATCTTTATACCAATCACTTACAATTCCTAAATCTGTAGCAGGGATTATTGGCACACCTACCGTTGCTGATGATAAACACATCTGTGTAAGGTATGATAACCATACACGAACAAAATTTCTCAATGAGTATAACATACTAAGATTTACTTAAAGTAAAACACCATAGATAACCTGCCGTTTTTTACAATATATTTGCTATAAAAAATAAGCGGTTATAGAATACCTATAGCAAGCTGAAATTAATGAGATGAACTTGGTATGAATAACGTACAAAAGAAATATTTTATTGGCCTAACCCATTTTTTAGGAAATGTTCTCGGCCCTAAATACGAAGTCGTATTTCATTCTTTTGATAAGAATAAGGCTCATATGGAAGCCATTGCGAATAGCCACGTCAGCGGGCGAACACTTTCCTCGCCACTTAGTTCTTTTGGTTCTAGTTTGTTGCAAGATAAAGTGTATCTAGATAAGGATTTTATCTTTAACTACAAAGCGGTGGCTGATTCCGAAAAGGTCATTCGAGGTGCAACTTATTTCATTAAAAATGGGGATAAATTAGAAGGCATTCTTTGTATTAATCATGATACCTCTGAGTTGGTTGATGTGATGACCAAATTAATTTCACTGGAAAACCTTGGAAACTTCGTCAATATTTTAGGTATTGATGCTGCCTTTGCCGAAGTAGAAGAAGCTGAAATAATTAATAAAGAAAAACTCGAAAACTCCATCGAAGATATCCTTTGTGAATACCTTGATTTCACTCTATTACATTCCGATAAACCACTCAGCTTAAGACAGCGGGAAAATGCAATTAAAGTCTTATTTGATAAGGGTATTTTCAATATCAAGGGTGCCATTCCGATGGTGGCGAAATATTTGAAAATCTCAGAACCTAGCGTATATCGCTATCTTAAAGCAATCAAAGAAAAAGCATAAAAAAGCGCGGTCAATTTTCGAGAGGTTTTAAAACTCTTTGAAATTTGGCCGCACTTTATATCTCCAGGCTATAAAAGCAAACTTTCGCTAATTACCATTAAATAAAACCTCCATAAACTCAAAGAAATCTTTTTCCGATACTTCATCAGGAGAAATCATTTTGTTATATATAATATCTATATCTCTATTTTCTAATTTATATATTTCCAACCCTACCCAATGACTACTCCAGAGCTCAATAGTTGCTGTTTTTTTATTTGAATATAAGTCAAATCTAGTTAAATAACCAAAATCTCCCTCTTGCTCAAAATCAACTTGAACAACTCCGAATTTTTCAATCACCCTAGGGTAAACAACATTTTCAAAAAAATTAAATATATCCATTATTTTTTCTAGCACTCTTATATTATTAATTTACCTATCAAAATAGACACAAATTTTGACTTTTATTTCATCTTTGATGATTCCCAGTTGTTTAAAATATCATAAATAAACTCTACATATTCTTTTTCAGGATGTAATTCTAAAAAACGTTTGCATGCCTTTTTAAAATACATAAAACAGATTTCTTCAGATACATGAATTTGGTATCTAGGATCACATAAGCCTCCAATCTCAAACCTTACCCCTTCGAAGTGATCTTCAGGAAACGGGCTATTCATATCGGGATAATAGCAATCTGCACCTTCTTCAGAAAAACCATCCTTTTCTACCAAAATAGAATAGATAGCTTTTAAAAAATCTCCCTCATAATATACATTGTCAATATACCCACTTATAGTAAGTTCTATTTTATCATTTTCATGCACAACTTCTTTAAGAATAGGTGTATAGAAAGCTCCTATAGGAATGTACTTAGGAATGGTGTTATTTAGGGTGAACATTAGTTACTCCTTTAGTATCTTTATCAATATAATAACGAAATTTTTTCACAACCAATAGTGAAATGACACCTTTCCCAAGACTGATAATAAAATAAAAGTGCGATTAAAAACACACTGATTTTTAACCGCACTTTTTTATTTTAATCGTGTTATTAACCCACTACTTCAGGTAATACACCTAATTTAATTAGGAATGGGATACTCACGATAATAATCCCTAGAATTGAGACAAAGAGTAGGAACCCTGAACCACCCGGCACACGATAAGGTAAGTTTGGATGTTGATGGCGTGCTTTCCAAACCAATGCTGCTGGCAATACCACTGCATAGAAAGCAAACATTTGTCCTGCATAACCTAATGCAAGGATGAAGCCTTCTGGATAGAAGAATGCAAAGAGCAATGGCGGAAGGAACGTTAAGAAACCTAAACTTAAACGGTTTGCAGAAAAATTGAATACACGTTTTAACAAGTCGTCAATACATTCTAATAAACCGAGTGCGACCCCTAAGAATGAGGTAATCAGTGCTAAGGCAGAGAAGATTTTCACGACAGCCGCAATAATGGTGCTTCCTGTAATCACACGAACCGCTTCAATCAATCCATTTAATGTTGGATCTTGATTAAGGATTTCTAAGAATCGGCTTTGGCTTAACACACCGTGAGTAGAAAATTGCCATAAAAGATAACCCACTAATGTGATTGCAGAGCCCATAATAATAGAAAATCTTAAGGCTTTTACATCACCTTCTAAATATTTATTTAAGCAAGGAATTGAGCCGTGGAAACCAAAAGCAGTAAAGAAAACCGGGCTAGCCGAAATCAATAGCGCTTTATCAATTGGCATGGCCATTAAGTTATCGATTTTAATTTCTGGAATCATCAATCCAAGCACAATGAACAGCGCTGCAATCATCGCGATAAATAAGAAACGATTTAAGGCATCCACAAAGCTTGTGCCAATTGCCACGAAGATACCAAAGAAGATCGTAAATGCTAGGATAGAACCTTTCATTTTGAGATCAGGTGTCGCAAAATCAGGTAAAGTTGAAGCAAGAATTGCACCACCACCAGTTACATAGGCGGAAAGTAATGCGTAAAGGAAAATCATTAATACGCTGGTTGCGACAATTCGTCCTGGTCGACCAAAATACTGTGCGGCAAGCGTGCCAATACCGGCATCATGTTCAGCAGTTTGATAAACCTCAACAAATAATAATGCGCTATAGGTGAGCAGAATCCATAAAAGAACAAGTAGAACAACTGTAAACGTGAAACCTATTCCTGCAGAGGTGAGAGGCATGGCAAGCATCCCTGCCCCAATCATCGTCCCTGAGGTAATCAAGGTACTTCCCAATGTTTTGTTCATAAGTTTTCTCCTTTCCGATTATCGTAGAAAGGCTAGTCACTTCCTTATTTGACATACATCAAACCACAATGTCATTAGAATGTTTTCGCATTTTTCTCATTAACCAAATATTTTTTAGATACAAAAAGCCCTTACCCCGTTACTGAGGTAAGGGCGGTAGGCCTATTTTTGTTCAAAACGTGCAGTGAAGAAACGTAATTGTTTTGGTTCATACACGAAACGAAGCCCTTTAATATCCTCTTTATGTTTGAATAAGTGGATAATACCATCAGCAACTAAATCCATGTGTGCATAGGTGTAAACACGACGAGGAATAGTAATACGTACAGTTTCAAGTTTTGGATGATGGTTTTCGCCAGTTTTGATATCACGACCAGCTGAAATAATACCACGTTCCATTGTACGCACACCGCATTCAACATAGATTGCTGCCGCTAATGCTTGTGCTGGGAAGTCTTCTTCTTGTTTCAAATGTGGACAGAAACGACGTGCATCTAAGAACACCGCATGACCACCAATTGGTTCTACAATCGGTACACCCGCTGCTTTTAATTTTTCACCGAGGTAACGTACTTGTTTAACACGGTGTTCAATGTACTCTTCCTGAGTTGCTTCTTTCAAACCGATCGCCATTGCTTCCATATCACGACCAGCCATACCACCGTAAGATGGCATACCTTCGAACACAACAACCAATTCTTTCGCTTTCATGAACAATTCTTCATCATTCATACATAAGAAACCACCGATATTGGTTAAGCAGTCTTTTTTACCACTCATTGTACAACCATCTGCATAGCTGAACATTTCTTGAACGATAGATTTGATTGAGCGATCTTGATAGCCTGGTTCTTGTTCTTTAATGAAATAAGCATTTTCAATACAACGAGTTGCATCGTAGAACACTTTAATGCCGTGTTTTGCGGTTAATTCACGAACAGCTTTCATGTTTGCGATAGAAACCGGTTGACCACCCGCTAAGTTTACTGTTACCGCCAAGCACACATAAGCAATATTTTCAGCACCTTTTTCGTTAATTAATTTTTCTAATTTTTTAACATCAATATCGCCTTTAAATGGGATATCTAATGTCGCATCATGCGCTTCATCACGAATGATATCGTAGAAAATACCGCCATTGGCTTCTTGGTGGAAACGTGTAGTAGTGAAATACATATTGCCTGGTACGTATTGACCTGGTTTAATCGCGATACGAGAAAGAATGTTTTCTGCACCACGTCCTTGGTGAGTTGGCACAATATACTTGAAGCCAAATAAATCTTGAACAGTTTCTTGTAAATGATAGAAGTTGCGGCTACCTGCATAAGCTTCATCACCCATCATAATACCGGCCCATTGACGGTCACTCATTGCATTCGTACCGCTATCGGTTAAAAGGTCGATATAAACATCTTTTGAATCAAGTAAGAAGGTATTGAAGCCTGCCGCTTTCATCGCTTTTTCACGTTCTGCTTTTGGTAAGATTGAAACAGGTTCAACACTTTTAATACGGAACGGTTCTGCTGGATAGTATGCCATAATAAATCTCCTATTATGTTAGGTTTAAAGTCCATGATTATTAACCCGCTACTAAAAACATCTATCATCGAGTTGCAAGCATAGTACTGAATTTTTTTCTGCAATACTGTGATCAAAGTCACAAATCAATAAAATTTTATCAAATTTATGTAAAAATGTTTTTATTTGATAATTTTGTATCAAAACATCATAAACATTCTGATTTTTAGAGCAAGTAAACAAGCGAGTTGGACTAACCAGTTTTCTTAATAGAACAAGTGAACAGAAAAGGAATTGTGTTGCTGTCGAGATTGCTATGAGAGGGCAATATTTCGGTAGAAGAAACACCAAAAATACAAAAGTGCGGTCAATTTTTGAGAGGTTTTAAAACTCTTTGAAAATTGACCGCACTTTGTATTATATACCTTTCAAACAACCCATAAGCTTCTAGAAATCTAAAAACTAAGATCTTGATATTTTTGACATACTTTTTTGAAAAATCTCTCTTATTTCCTTCTAGATATTAAAAAATGTATAGGTAAAATAATAAAATGCAGTTTTAGAGACATCATAAAAGCGTCCTCAATTAATAAATCATAATGGATATTTTTTATCCCCTCATCCATTTGAGCATATAACAATGCAATAAAAAATAAAATAACAGCTCCAAAGAAAGATAGTAAAGTTAAAATAATATTCTTCATTTTCTGTCCTTATTTTTATTCATTTCAACCACTCTAATCTCGCTTAAAAAAGAGAAGATATATAGGTAAAACAACCACTTGATATTTTAGAGACATAATTAAGGCCTCTTTCATAAGGACTACATATTGCAAATTTTTCCTTCCCATATCTAACTGAACTATCACCATAAACAAGAAAAAGATGAATGCAACAGCTATAAAAAATTTTAATATTTTTAAAATCATTATGTTTATCTTCTGTTATACAGTACAACACCCGCAATAAATATACTAATAACTGACGATGAAATTAAAATAAACTCTACATCTTCAAAATTAATATAAAAGGAAATACCTAAATTAGTATGAATTAAAACATAAATATTTCTAACAACTATAATAGATACTAATAAAGTAATAGATATATAAATAAAAAATCTAATAAAATTTATTAAAAACACCATAATCATTTATATTTTCTCGTTTATTAAAATTTTTAGTAATAGTACCGATAACTTATACTACAATCTAGTGATAATTAAACCACTCTCATTAAAAAATAGTTTTACTAATTTTAATGCTTTTTCCTGATAGAAATCTCTCCAACCGTCCCATACTTCAGGTTTTCCTAACATCTCCCACTCATCAAGAGCTAAGGCATTTAATATTTCCATATTAAGCCAACTATCTAAATGACCATAATCTTTCTCCATTTTATGAACAAACTCATTATAGAGAAAAATATGACTTGTAACATTTAATTCATTATCTTTCATAGGTAAAAGTAATAAAAACAACTCCATTAAAACAAACTTAGTATATTTCTAATGCTTTTTATTTTTTGTTCTTTTATAATATTTTATTGAAAAATCAAGAAAACTAAGAGGTAAATACATAACTAATGTTGGGGTCAATGCATCTTTAAATGCGTTTGAATTCCAATATACTTCATTAAACTTAAAATATATAAATAGAGAGAAAATTATATCTCTAGAGATAAACAATAAATATAAAAGAGAAAACAACACTAAGTTGCTAAACCATGAGTTTTTTCTAATCTTATTAAGCATGTTTTCCTCAAGATATTCAAATTATTATTTTAGGCTGTATAAATAAAAAATTCACAAATAAATATAAAAAAACAGATACTCTCGACCTTGCTATCTAATCCCAAAATCCCTTTTCGTGTAAGCAGTTATTTAATTCCATGTCCGCTTTTTCCTTTTCTTCTTCAGTGTTTTTGGATAAATATTTTGTTTTTTCACGACAAATATCCCGTATTTTTTTTCTTTATCAGATAATTTAGTTGGAATGTTACCATTCCACCATCTGACAAGATAAGAATCTTGCTCTAAGCCACAACTGGATAAAGTAAGAATATATATAATAGTTAATATGATTTTTTTCATCATTAATCTTCTACTAAGTATAATTTTGAGTTTAATTTTTTAGCATACTTTTTGAAACATCATCTATACTACCAGTATCCTTTTTGTTCCATGCAGGCCCTTGTATATGGAACTCTTTTAGAACCATCAGGATCTATTGATTGGGGATACATTTCTTCAGATTTACGTATACATAGACTATATGCCTCCATTTCATTTTGAGATGGCATTACTCCGTTATTCCAAAACCTAACTATGGGATCATTGACATCTGAAGTACAAGAAGTCAGTAGTGTAAAGAAAGGTATTAGTATTTTTTTCATTTTCTTGCTCATTATTTTATTACTTGAGGTTTAACTTCAATTGTGAAAATAGATTTTACAACATCCTATTTAACCGCCAATAAAACCTCTCAACAATCATACCAAAAATTGCTCATTCTTAAACCAATTGAACAAACCGTTTGAACTAACTAATTTTCCAAACAGTCAAAACAATCGTAAAAGGAATGCTTTTACATGCAGGGTTGCATTAGTGCTTAGGCAAGCAATCCCGACAAAAATGAAGGAGTAGATTTATGAAATCTAAATTGATGAAAGGGTTAATGATTGTTGCATTAGCAGGAAGCTTAACCGCTTGTGAAATGGACAGACAACAACGTCATACTGCAACAGGTGCAGCAATCGGTGGCGTAGCCGGTGGTTTATTAGGTGGTGATATTGCCACAACACTCGGCGGTGCAGCATTAGGTGGCGTAATCGGTAGTCAAGTGAATAAAGGCGGAGACTACGATGACAGAGAATATCGCCATCATAAAAAACATAAAAGACATCACCACCATAGAAAACACCGTGATTGGGATGACGACTGGGATGATTAATTCAAAATACAGATAAAAATGACCGCACTTTTGAGATACAAATCAAAGTGCGGTCATTTTTTTAGGGATTTTATGAATTAATAGGGATTACCACCAGCCTAGTAGTTTCATCCATAATCCACCCACACCAAACCAAATGACTAATGAGAGGATAGAAACAATAAAGCTCACGCCCCACCATTGACCGGTTGAGTTATAACCTGAACCGTATAAAGCAGGGCCAGGACCGCCTGCGTATTGCGTTAAGCTCATGGATAATGTTGAGGTGTAACCTAAACCAATTGCAGCAATGATTGGTGGTGTACCCACAGCGATAGCCGCTGCCACGAAAGCAAGATACATTGCGGAAATATGCGCCATGGCTGAAGCAAAGAAATAACGGGTATAGAAATACACCAATACCAAAATAGTAAAGGCGACAGGCCAGCTGAAACCACCCACAGATGAGGAAATGTGGGTTGAGATCCAAGTGATTGCACCGTATTTATTAAGTGCATTTGCCATCATGACCAATACCGCAAACCAGAACATCGTATCCCATGCGGTGGTTTCTGCCACGATATTTTTCCAGCTCATAATATTGGTTAATAATAAAATCACTAAACCAATAAACGCTGAAATTGTTGCAGGGATATGGAAAACTAAATCACCTACCGTCCAAAGGAATAAAAGAAGAATAAAGTCTAGGGCAAGAATCCATTCTGCTTTGCTCATTGGACCCATGCTTTTTAATTCTTCACGTGCCATTTCTGCCATTTTAGGCGTATCTTTTAATTCTGGCGGATAAATTAAATACACGAAATAAGGTAAAACGATTAAGCTCACAATACCTGGTACGATCGCCCCTAAAAACCATGTCATCCAAGTAATTTCTACACCTTGGCTTTTCGCGAGTTCTGCAATTAATGGGTTACCTGCCATGGCGGTTAAGAACATGGTACAAATAATCGTATCGATTTGAGAGACAACAATCGCTAAGAATGCACCTGCACGACGAGCAGTTGGGCCTGGTTTGGATTCATACGCATCAGCAATAGATTGCATAATAGGGTACATAATACCGCCCCCACGCGCAGAAGCCGAAGGAATCCCCGGACCGATAACAACATCAGCCAATGCCATACCATAAGCCACGCCCATCATTTTTTTACCAAAACGACCAACGAAGTACAGTGCGATACGTTTACCTAAACCGGTTTTAATCACCGCTCGAGATAAAAACATAGCAATAGCAATCAACCAAATTGTGCCGTTAGCAAAGCCAGATAACATACCAACATCACCTTGTTTTGGTGAGATCGGTGTAAGCCCAGTCAAACCACTAATCACTAAGGCAACTAGCGTTGCAGCACCCATAGGCATTGCTTTAGCGATAATAGCCACAATGGTTGCCACAAATAGCGCTAGCATTCCCCATGCTTTTGCGGATAAACCTTCTGGTGTTGGGATCAACCAAATCCCTAAACCAACGATGACGGCAATCAGCAGACCTTGCCATTTAAAGCCAAGTTTGACTTCTACTACTGGAATTTTACTTTCCATAGGATAACTCCTAGATAAATGAACAAAAAATAATTCATCACGTATAACAACCGCGATGCAATCGATTAAACAAGCGGCTATAAAGATACCACTTATTTAGTACGAGTAAAGATTTAAGGCGCGTTTTTAATAGAATCTAATCATAATTTGATATAGGTAAAAAAATAACCGCACTTTTGAGATACAAATCAAAGTGCGGTCATTTTTTTAGGTTAGAAAGTGAATGATTAATACATGCCTTCGCGCTCTTCACGGGTGCTGATGAAGATATTTTTCACCTGTGTATAAGCGTCAAGCATCATTTTATGGGTTTCACGACCTATACCGGAGGTTTTATAACCACCGAAAGGAGCGCCAGCTGGTAAACGGTTATAACAGTTCACCCAAACACGACCGGTTTCAAGTGCGCGTGCAACTCGTAGCGCACGGTTAATGTTATATGTCCACACCGCGCCACCTAGGCCATAATCACTGTCATTTGCCATTTTAATTACATCTGCTTCATCCTTAAATTTGATTACCACAGCAACCGGACCAAAAATTTCTTCTTGTGCCACGCGTTTTTTGTTATCTGGCGCTAAAATTAAGGTTGGTTGGAAAAATTCGCCTCGAGCCAATGCCGGGTCGGTTGATTTACCTCCACCAAGGATGATTTGACACCCTTCTTCTTTAGCAATATCAACATACTTGCTAATAACCTTAACTTGATTTCCGTTTACTTGCGCCCCCATTTGCGTGTCATCTTCCCAAGGTAAGCCGACTTTAACTTTCTTAAATTCTTCTTTTAGTGCCGCGATAAATTTATCGTAAACGCTTTCTTGTACGAAGATGCGTGAACCGGCACAACACACTTGCCCTTGGTTAAAGAGAATTCCTTTTTGTGCTCCCTCCAATGCTTTATCAAACGGCATATCGTCAAAGAAAATATTGGCTGATTTACCACCTAATTCCAAGGTGGATGGAATCAACATTTCAGCAGCAGCCACACCAATTTTTCTACCGATTTCAGTGGAACCGGTGAACGCCAGTTTGTTAAATCCAGTATGGTGCAACATATATTCGCCAGATTTAGAACCCTTACCAGTAATAACATTGAAGACACCTTTCGGCAATAAATGATTAATTTTTTGAGCTAAGGAAAGTAAGCTCAATGAAGTAGAGGAAGATGGGTGAATCACGACGGTACAACCTGCTGCCAATGCCGGTGCTATTTTCCATGCAGCCATTAAGAACGGAAAGTTCCATGGAATAATTTGACCAACAACGCCAATAGGCTCGCGTAAAATCAACGACAAATCTTCGCTATCCAGTTGGTTTGCGACACCTTCTTCTGCGCGAATAACACTGGCAAAATAACGGAAATGATCTGATGCCAACGGAATATCTGCTGCGCGTGTTTCGCGAATCGGTTTACCGTTATCCAACGTTTCTTGTAAAGCAAATAATTCAGTATTTTCATCAATAATATCTGCAATTTTATTCAAAATTGTAGCTCGTTCCGTTGCACTGGTATTTTTCCAGGTTTTAAAGGCTTCTTTCGCAGCATTCACTGCAGCATCGACATCCGCATCCGTAGCGTCAATAAAGGTCGCTAATGCTTCACCATTTGCAGGATTATGTGATGTTAAGGTGTTACCTTCAGAGCCATTTGTCCATTCACCGTTGATCAATAAACCATAGTGTTTATCAAAGACATTAAGATCTTTTGTCATCCGTTTTCTCCTTTTTTCTACGTTGTGAATCAAAGTAATACCTGATCTTTTTACACTATCAGGCCTTTAATATTTTGTCCGTAAAAGAGGACTATGGATTAATTCTAGTACAAGACAAGACTTAAAACTGGGAGGCAGATCACATTTTGGTGGTGAGAAGGAAAGGTAGAGAAAATTGATTTGATAGGTGAAAAAAAACAAAGTACAGAAAAACTCATTGAAAAAAGACCGCACCTGAATGGATAAAATCAAAGTGCGGTCATTTTTTTATTGGTTTTACACAGCGTGTTTCGGTTGTTTGAATACCGTCACTTCAGGTGCATTACCAGTAAATTTTTCAACCTGAACAATACAGGTATTCGGTGAATTACCTTGTGCAAGTTTTGATGTGCCTTCATCGCGTGTTAATACGTTCGGGCAACCATTTTTACACAATGGTTTTTCACTTTCACCTAAGTCCATTGGGTCATACCACGCACCTTCATGGAGAGCGACAGTACCTTTAATGATATTTTCTGTTACAACTGCACCTGCAAGCACTTGGCCGCGTTTGCTATGAATGCGAACAATATCACCGTCTTTAATACCGCGAGCAGCCGCATCTTCAGGGTGAATCATCACTGGCTCACGATCATTTACTGCATATTTTTGACGTAATGAAGTATGTGCCAATTGGCTATGTAAACGATAGTAAGGGTGTGGCGTCACTAAAGCTAACGGATATTCTTCTGTCACATTACCCGCAAATTCTTCTGGCTCCATCCAGCTTGGGTAACCTTTACAGTCGTTATAATGCATTTTCTCGATAACGTCAGAGAAAATCTCAATTTTACCTGACGGCGTGCCGAGAGGATTGAGTAATGGATCTTCACGGAATTCACCATAACGTACCCATTTCTTCGCAGCTTCACCCGCTTCAAAGCTTAACGGTTTATTTTCTGCCCAGAATTTATCAAAACGTGGCATTGCAACACGGTTTGCT
>OGJY01003687.1_pt1 | contig 12279 bp, 10 predicted proteins | sample 1572231 | NCBI WGS metagenome assembly OGJY01 (sample SAMEA2582121, study PRJEB24529) | metagenome | biome: Human gut stool | place: China | collected 2011
GGCTGTCGATGTTGAAGCCGCGGCGGCAGAACAGGTTGGACACACGGGCCAGAACGCCGCTCTGGTTGTCCACCAGCAGACTGATGACTCTGCGTTTGGATTCCATGGTGCGTTCCTCCTTACTTCATGATGATATCGTTGATGTCGCCGCCGCCGGGGATCATGGGCAGGACCTTTTCGTCCTTGTCGATGATGCACTCGATCCAGGTGGGGCCTTTGCGCTTCATCGCTTCGGCAAAGGCGGACTGGAACTCGGCGAGATTTTGGCAGCGGTATCCCTTCAGGCCAAAGCCCTCGGCCAGCTTGACGAAGTCGGTGTGGCGGTGGGGGTCGGTCTGGGAGTAGCGCTTGCCGTAGAACGCGCTCTGCCACTGGCGGACCATGCCCAGCACCTGGTTGTTGAAGATGACCGTGATGATGGGCAGCTCGTAACTGACCGCCGTGCAGGCCTCGTTGAGGTTCATGTGGAAGGAGCCGTCGCCCGTGAACATGACTACCCGCTGGTCGCGGCCCAGCGCCATCTGTGCGCCGATGGCTGCACCGTAGCCGAAGCCCATGGTGCCCAGACCGCCGCTGGTGATGAAGCCGCGGCTTTTGGTGTGGCGGATGTACTGTGCCGCCCACATCTGGTGCTGGCCCACGTCGGTGACGTAGACGGCCTCCGGGCCGCACTGGCTGCACACCTCGCCGATGACTTGATGGGGCATCAGGCGGGACGCGTCGGACACAGGATGATAATCCTGGGCCTGCCACTCGCGGATCATGGCCATCCACTCCGGGTGCTTTGCCTCCTGGATGAGGGGGAGCATCCCGCCCAGCACGTAGGCGGCATCGCCGGAGATGGCCAGATCCACATCCACATTCTTGCCCAGCTCGCTGGGGTCGATGTCGATCTGGATGATGGTGGCATTTTTCGCAAAGGTCTTGGGGTTCAGGGCCACACGGTCCGAGAAGCGGGTGCCCAGCGCGATGAGGACATCGCAGTCGGCCACGGCCCGGTTGGAGGTGTAGCAGCCGTGCATTCCCACCATGCCGATGTTCATCGGGTCGCCGTAGGGCACGACGCCTGCCGCCATCAGGGTGTAGGTGGCGGGGATCTCCGCTTTGTGGATGAGGTCCCGCAAGGGCTGGCAGGAGGCTGCGCTCCGCACACCGCCGCCAAAGTAGACCAGAGGCCGCTTGGCCGCGTTGATGAGGTCGGCGGCCCACTTGACCTGTTCTTCGTTGTAGGTGGTCACGGTGCGGATCTTTTCCGGCTGCTTGGGGGTGAACTCGCAGACCGCAGCGGTCACATCCTTGGGGATGTCCACGAGGACGGGGCCTTTGCGGCCGCTCTGCGCAATGCGGAACGCGGCCCGCATGGTGTCGGCCAGGTCTTCGACCCTGCGCACCGTGAAATTGTGCTTGGTGATGGGCATCGTGATGCCCTCGATGTAGGCTTCCTGAAAGCTATCCGTGCCAAGGGCCGCCGTGGTGACGTTGCCGGTGAAGGCGACCATGGGCACCGAGTCCATGTAGGCCGTGGCAATGCCGGTGACGAGGTTGGTGGCACCCGGCCCGCTGGTGGCCAGCACCACGCCGGTACGGCCGGTGGCGCGGGCATAACCGTCTGCCGCATGGGAGGCGCCCTGCTCGTGGGCGGTCAGCACATGGGTGATGCGGTCGGCGTTCTTGTACAGCTCATCGTAAAGGTTCAGCACTGCGCCGCCGGGGTAACCGAAGATGGTATCCACCCCCTGCTCGCAGAGCACCTCAACAAAAATCTGCGAACCATTCAACTGCATGTCTTGTCTCTCCTGTTTCCTGTCTCTTTTCCAACTCTACACTTTCAAAATTCCCTCAGATACGTCAAATTTCGCATCCTGCATCCTCGATGGAACGTTGGGTCAATTATACTATAAATCGGTCAGATGTCAAACAATGATTTGTAAAGTGAATCACCCGAAAGATGAAGATAATTAAACACAGGGTTGCACTGAGCCTGCAACAGCGGTATAATTTTGGTACATTCGTTAAATGTAAGAGGGAAAAGGCTATGAAACTTCGTGAATGGAACGCCCGGCTGCACGGGCTTGTGATCTTCCGCGCCCTGCTGGAAGACCCGGTGGTGGCCAAATTATTGGACCTGACCGACCGGATGGAAGCGGGCACCCGCAGCATGGGCCCGGTGTGCGATGCCGTGGCGGCCTTTGAGGCGGCTTTGTTCGAGCAGACCACCAATCTGGGCGAGTATCTTGCCAATGCGGTGCTGGAGACCGAGACGGTCTGTGTGCGACAGGCTGCGGCGGGCGGCATCGCGCCGGTGCTGCAAAAGGCACTGGACAATGAACTGAGCTTTTTGCAGGAGCTTTGCCGCCTGACGCTGGATGAACTGTTCCAGACGGCTTATTCCGAACAGGCCCAGCGGCCGGAACTGGCCTTCCTGCCCCGGTGGGAGACGAAGGACATCGACCTGGCAGCGGCTTACGCCCAGCGAATGCAGGAGGCCGGGAAAAAGGGCTACGGCATGTTTGCCAAACACCATGTCTTCACGGTGGAGAACGGGCGTCTGGTGCCGGTCAAGTACCCGGACCCCCAGCGCCTGTCCGAACTGCCCGGTTACGAGGGCGAGCGGGAAAAGGTCATCGCCAACACCAAAGCTCTGCTGGCCGGGATGCCGGCCAACAACGTCCTGCTGTACGGTGACGCGGGCACCGGCAAATCGAGCGCGGTCAAGGCCATCGCCAACGAGTTCGCGCCCGACGGCCTGCGTCTGGTGGAAGTCAAGAAGAACCAGCTCTATCAGATCCCCGACCTGATGGACAAGCTGGCGGCGAACCCGCTCAAGTTCATCTTCTTCATCGACGACCTGAGCTTCACCGCCAACGACGACAACTTCGCAGCCCTCAAGGCCATCCTCGAAGGCAGCGTGGGCGGCCGGGCCAGAAACATTGCGGTCTATGCGACCTCCAACCGCCGCCACCTCATCAAGGAGACCATGACCGACCGCACCGGTGATGACATCCACGAGGCCGACACCCGGCAGGAGCTGATGAGCCTGTCGGCCCGCTTCGGCCTCACCGTGACCTTCCAGCGGCCCGAAAAGGCCCGCTTCGAGGCCATCCTCACCGAGCTGGCCAGACAGCACGACATCCGGATGCCGATGGATCAGCTCCTCGTCAAGGCCGAGGCATTCGCCATCCGCGCCGGTGGCCGCAGCCCCCGCGTGGCCAAGCAGTTCATCGAGCAGTGTGAGAGCGGCGTACAGAAGTAAGAACAAGCAAGAAAGGCAGTGCCCATGCGGGCACTGCCTTTTTGCAATAAAATCAAACGCGCTCGGCGACGAGCTGGAAACCGGCCTTGGTCAGCTCCGTGCGGATCTGCTCGATCTGCGCATGGTCGCGGGTCTCCAATGCCAGCTTGAGGAAGCAGCTGGAGATGGGCATGTTGGGGTCGGAGCCGTCGTGCAGGACGGAGACGACGTTGCTGCCGCAGCGGGAGACGATCTCGGCCACCTTCTTGAGCTGGCCGGGCTTGTCCTCCAGTGCGATGGTCAGGTTGGCTTTGCGGCCGCTCATGACCAGACCGCGGGTAATGACGCGGTTGAGGATGTTCACGTCGATGTTGCCGCCGGAGATGACGCAGACGACCTTTTTGCCCTCGATGGGCAGCTTGTGGAAAAGGGCGGCCGCCACGGGTACAGCACCGGCTCCCTCAGCGACGAGCTTCTGGTTCTCCATCAGGGAGAGGATGGCGGCTGCCGTTTCATCCTCGGTCACGGTCACGATGTCGTCCACATACTCCTCGCAGAGCTGGTAAGTCAGCTCACCGGGGGTCTTGACCTGGATGCCGTCCGCGAAGGTGGAGGCAGCGGAGAGGGTCTGGTATTTGTGCTCGTGGAGGGAGCGGTACATGCTGGGGGCACCCTCGGCCTGAACGCCGTAGACCTTGACGTCCGGCTTGAGGCTCTTGATGGCAAAGGCCACGCCGGAGATGAGGCCGCCGCCGCCCACAGGCACGATGACCGCATCCACATCGGGCAGCTGGTCCAAGATCTCCAGACCGATGGTGCCCTGACCTGCGATGACCTGTTCGTCGTCGTAGGGGTGGATGAAGGTCATGCCGGTCTCGGCCTGCAGCTCGACGGCCTTGTCGTGGGCGTCGTCGTAGGTGCCGGGCACGAGGCAGACCTCTGCGCCCAGGCTCTTGGTGTTCTCCACCTTCATGATGGGCGCACCGTCCGGCATACAGACGATGCTTTTGATGCCCCGGCGGGTCGCGGCCAGCGCCACGCCCTGGGCGTGGTTGCCTGCCGAGCAGGCGATGACGCCCTTTTCGCTCTCCTCTTTGGAGAGCTGGCTGATCTTATAATAGGCACCGCGCACCTTGAAGCTGCCGGTGGCCTGCAGGTTCTCGGTCTTCAGGTAGAGCTGGCAGTCCTTGGAGAGCTTGGGGGCCTCGATGAGGTCGGTCTTGCGGGCAACATCCTTGAGCACGAAAGCGGCATGGTAAACTTTATCCAGAGTCAACATCGTTCGTTCCTATCCTTTGTTCCATAAATGTGATGCAATAAAGTATAGGATACCAAAAGTCTTTTGTCAAATGAAAGGATTTCACGATTTGACCGGCTGGGGTGACGAAGCGCCAGGAACCGAAAAAAAGCGACGCCGCGCGGCGTCGCTTTTTTGTAGCGGTTCAGATCTCGGCCAGAATGGCGTCGCCCATGCCGGAGCAGCCGACACAGGTGCAGCCGTCGCTCATGTTGTCGGCGGTGCGGATGCCCTTGTCCAGCACCTTGCTCACCGCGTTCTCGATGGCGTCCGCTTCCTCGGCCAGACCGAAGGAGTAGCGCAGCATCATGGCGGCGGAGAGGATGCAGGCGGTGGGGTTGACCATGTCCTTGCCGGCAATATCGGGGGCGGAGCCGTGGATGGGCTCATACAGGCCGCGGGTGCCGTCGCCCAGCGAGGAGGAAGGGATCATGCCGATGGAGCCGGTGATCATCGAAGCCTCGTCGGAAAGGATGTCGCCGAACATGTTCTCGGTGACGATGACGTCGAACTGCGCGGGGTTCTTGACGATCTGCATGGCGCAGTTGTCCACGAACATCTCACTGTACGCGACGTCCGGATATTCGGCCTGCAGCCGGTGCATGACCGAGCGCCAGAGGCGGCTGGTGTCCAGCACGTTGGCCTTGTCCACGCAGCAGAGCTTCTTGCGGCGCTTTCGGGCCGTCTCGAAGCCGATGCGGCCGATGCGCTCGATCTCGTGCTCTGCGTAGGGCATGGAGTCGATGGCCTGCTTTTCGCCGTTTTCGAGGGTGTGGGTCTCGTGTGCGCCGAAGTACACGCCGCCGATGAGCTCCCGCACGATGAGAAAGTCGATGCCCTGGGCCACGATCTCCGGCTTCAGGGGGCTGGCCGGGGCCAGCTGGGGCCAGATCTTGGCCGGGCGGTTGTTGGCGTACAGCCCCATCCCGGCGCGCAGGCGGAGCAGGCCCTTTTCGGGGCGCTGCTCACCGGGCAGGCCCTCCCACTTGGGGCCGCCCACGGCACCCAGCAGGACGCTGTCCGCAGCCAGGCACTTGTCCAGCTCGTGCTGGGGGAGCGGGTCGCCGTATTTGTCGATGGCCTCGCCGCCCATGGCAGCGTCGGTGTAGTGGAAGGTGTGGCCATACTTCTCGGCCACTTGATCGAGGACGCGGAGCGTCTGCTTCACGATCTCCGGGCTGGAGCAGTCGCCCCAGATGACAGCAATGTTTTTTTTCATTGGGTTCTCCTTTCGGCTGATCCCTCTCAGTCTCGCTTTGCTCGACAGCTCTCCCAAAGGGAGAGCCATTGGCAGAACGATACAGTCGTGCGGACTGCTTGGGTTTGATTTCGGGTCGGGCTGTGTGGGCCCTGTCCTCATTGGCAGCAGCGGCTGGCCTTTGCTGCGGAGCCCGGAGGCTTCCGGTGTAGAAAAACGTTGTCTGGTCAGCATTTTCAAGACCGGCCTGCCAAAGGCTCCCCCTTCGGGGGAGCTGGCACGAAGTGCCTGAGAGGATCACTTCGTCAGCGATTTCATCAGGCCGCCGTCGGCGATGATCTTCTGGATAAAGGGAGGGAAGGGTTCGGCCTGGAAGGTCTGGCCGGTGGTCTTGTCGGTGATGACGCCGGTGTCGAAGTCCACATGGACCTCGTCGCCTGCGGCGATGGCGTCGGCGGCTTCAGGGCACTCCATGATAGGCAGGCCGATGTTGATGCTGTTGCGGTAGAAGATGCGGGCAAAGCTCTTGGCGATGACCACCGAGATGCCGGCGGTCTTGATGGCCAGCGGGGCGTGCTCACGGGAGGAGCCGCAGCCGAAGTTCCAGCCGCCGACCATGATGTCGCCCGCGTGGACATTGTGCACGAAGTCCTTGTCGATGTCTTCCATGCAGTGGGCGGCCAGCTCTTTGGCATCGGGGGTGTTCAGGTAGCGGGCCGGGATGATGACGTCGGTGTCCACATTGTCCGGGTATTTGAAAACGGAGCCGTTTGCGTTGTTCATGGTGTTTCTCCTCTCTTAGACCGTGCGGGGGTCGGTGATATAGCCGGTGAGGGCGCTGGCGGCGGCGGTGGCCGGGGATGCCAGATAGACCTCGCTCTTCACATGGCCCATGCGGCCCACGAAGTTGCGGTTGGTGGTGGAGACGCAGCGTTCGCCCTCGGCCAGAATGCCCATGTAGCCGCCCAGGCAGGGGCCGCAGGTGGGGGTGGAGACGATGCAGCCCGCATCAATGAAGGCGGTGGTCCAGCCGCGCAGGATGCACTCCTTGTAAACGGCCATGGTGGCGGGGATGATGATGCCGCGCACCCCCTTGGCGATGTGTCGGCCCTTGAGGATGTTGTAGGCGGCCTCCATGTCTTCCAGGCGTCCGTTGGTGCAGCTGCCGATGACGACCTGGTCAATTTTGATCGTTTTGCCCTCGGCGGCGGGGTGGGTGTTCTCCGGCAGATGGGGGTAGCTGACGGTGGGTTCGAGCTGGGAAAGGTCGATCTCGATGGTCTGCTCGTACACGGCATCCGGGTCGGCCTCGTAGAAGACCGGCTCGCGCTGGCTGCGGCCCTTGAGGTAGGCTCTGGTGGTCTCGTCCACGGGGAAGATGCCGTTCTTGGCACCGGCCTCGATGGCCATGTTGCAGACGCACAGGCGGTCGTCCATGGTCAGGGAAGCCACGCCGGGGCCGGTGAACTCCATGGACTTGTACAGCGCGCCGTCCACGCCGATCTGACCGATGATGTGGAGGATGAGGTCTTTGCCGGAGACGCGGGAGCCGAACTTGCCCTTGAGCACGAACCGGATGGCGGCAGGCACCTTGAACCATGCCATGCCGGTAGCCATGCCCGCGGCCATGTCGGTGGAGCCAACGCCGGTGGAGAAGGCCCCCAGCGCACCGTAGGTGCAGGTGTGGCTGTCGGCACCGATGACGCAGTCACCGGCGGTCACGATGCCTTTTTCGGGCAGGAGGGCGTGTTCAATGCCCATCTGACCGACGTCGTAGAAATTGAGGATATCGTATTTGTTGGCGAACTCACGGCACTGCTTGGACTGGGTGGCGCTCTTGATGTCTTTGTTGGGGACGAAGTGGTCCAGCACGATGGCGATGTGCTCTTTGTCGAACACGCCGTCAAAGCCTGCCTTCTCGAACTCGTTGATGGCAACGGGGGTGGTGATGTCGTTGCCCAGCACGAGATCCAGCTTTGCGTTGATGAGCTGGCCTGCCTTGACCTCGGCCAGACCGGCATGTGCGGCTAAAATCTTCTGCGTCAGGGTCATTCCCATGGTGGTACTCTCCTTTTATCTCAGGTTTTCTTTTGTACAACCTCTCAGTCTCGCTCACGCTCGACAGCTCCCCTGGTAGGGGAGCCTCTGGCGAAACCATTGACTTTGCGAGGACTGCCAAAGCCTCCCCTACAAGGGGAGGTGGCATTGCGAAGCAATGACGGAGAGGTTGTACGAAGGAAAAGTGAATCACAAATAAAACGTTAATGCCCTTCGGTCAGCTCTTTCACCGCAGCGGTGAGGGTGTCGGCGAAGGATTGCTTGGAATAATGCGCTTCGTAGAGCTTCCGGCAGTCGGCCCGCATGGCGGCGAGCTTCTCCGGGTGGAGGATGGCCCACTCCAGAATGGAGGCCAGCTTTTCCGGGTCGTCGTCCGGGTAGGTGAAACCATCCACCCCTTCGGTGATGAGACCGGCGGTGCCGGTGTGTTCCGACACGATGGAGGGTTTTCCGAAGATGAGACCCTCGGTGACGAAGGTGGGCATCGGGTCGTCGCGGGAGGCGCAGACGAGGCAGGTGCACTGCTCCATCAGGTTCTTGATCTCATCCCGGCTGAGCCGCTTGCAGTAGAAGACGTTGGCCGGGTGCTCGGTGGTCAGGGTGCGGACGGCGTCCATCATCTCCTGGTCGGCAGCTTTGCCCACGAAGAGGAAGGTTGCTTTTTCCCGCACGGCGTCGGGCAGCAGGCGGATGGCCTTGCAGAAGATGTCCTGCCCCTTTCGGCGTTCGAACGAGCCGACCGTGGCGAAGAGGGGCTTGTCGGCGGGGTAGCCCAAATCGCAGCGGGGGAAATCCTCAGCGGCATAGTCCGGCAGGCCGTAGATGAGGGGGCGGATGTCGAACTGGGGGCGGACCGAGTGCATGGCGGCGGCAGCGTGTTTGCCGACCGAGTAGAGCTGCACATTGGGCGCAATGTGCTTGGGGATCTGGTGCGCGATGTGGGGGTAGCCCGCAAAGGCATCGTGGAGCCACCAGAGCACCGGCACCGGTGCGTTGCTCAGGGCGCGGATAACGCGGGCCTCGACCACGGTGTTGGCCAGCACGAAGTCGGCGCAGAGCGCCAGCCCCCAGAGGGTGTTCGAGGAGGTGCAGCCCGCGCGGGTGATGACGGCGGCTCCGGCATCCACGAAGAGCTGGAGCGAGCCGGAATCGTCCGGGCCGAGGACCACGACCTCATAGCCCATGCTGCGGAGCACCGGCACGGCGCTGACCAGCACGATGGGAGCACCGGTCATGTCCAGCACATGGCTCATGACGAAGGCCCGCTTGCCGGAGGCAGAATAGGCATCCTCGGCGCAGATGTCCCGCTCGTAGTGGAGCAGGGCCTGCGGGATGCAGACCGGAGTCTGGCAGAGCTGCGCGGCCAGAGCCAGCAGCTCGGTGACGCTTTCGGGGTCCCGCGCGGCGGCGCGGCAGCGGGCCAGCAGGCCGCGGCTGACGAGGGCGAACTTGTTCTCGGCCAGATGCCCATGGCTCTGGTAGAGGGCCGTCTGCCCCGAAAAGCCGAAGACCGCATTGCAGACGGCGTAGTCCGCGCCGTCCCGCAGGGCCTGGGCGAAATAGGTCAGAGTGGTGGAGAGGCAGGCAACGTCCTCGCTGACGAGGAGCACACCGGCCACCGCGTCGGTCAGCTCTCCGGCCAGATGGTCCACCAGACGGAATTTGCGGTGGAGCTGGTCCTGCAGAGCCTGCGCCAGAACGCGGCTGCGCAGCGGCGCATAGACGAGCAGGTAGGTGCTCTGGGTGTCGGTGTAGGTCTGCTTTGCCAGCTGTTCCCGCTGCAGGGAAGTGTAACTGTTGTACATGCGCGTCCCTCCCGGCTCAGTGGCGGAACAGCCCCAGCAGGCGGCGCAGGGGCCGTGTCAGCTTCCAGCTGCTGCTGTTCAGGACGCCTTCCAGCGAAGTCTCGTAGGCCTGACGGCGGGTTTCCGCCTCGGCGTTCTTCTGGTGCAGTTCGCTGATCTGCTGCTGCAGCGCGGCAATGGCCTGCTGCTGTGCGGCGATCTGGTCGTTGAGACCGGCGATGTGATGGGCCTCGCTGTCTCTGGTCTTCTGGTAGAACCGGAGGCCCTCCAGCACGGTGTTGAAGAGCGGCTTGTCGGCCAGTGTTTCCAGCGGGCAGTAATGATAGGAGACGCCCAGCTTCATCCCGGCGGGGAAATGGGTCACACCGTCCAGCAGATAGTTGGGGTCGCGGTCGAGGAAGAGGGTGCTGTCGCTGGGCAGAGTCAGGCCGTTGGCCGGGCGGCAGAGCACCCGGTCGTCCGAAAGGCTCAGGTTGGTGATGCAGCAGGGCAGTTCGCCCGGATCGAGCCGCAGGGCGCGGGCGGTCACGGGCAGCTCAAAGGTCGCGATGACGACACCCGTCAGCTCGTCCACCTCATAGTCCGGGGCGGTGAGGGTGTCTTTCTCCGAAAAGCCGAAGCCCGCATCAAAATAGAGGGTGGGCTGCAGCAAGGCGGGGGAGTCGGTGTGCTTCTCATTCTGTGGATGGGCCGCAAGGTAGGATTGCACTTCCTGTTCCAGCCCAAGGCAGCGTTCTGCCAGGCGGGAAACGCCCTCGTCCGAGAGCTTGAGCTGCTGTTCGAGATCCGCGATGCGGGCCTGCAGGGCAGCCGTGGAGGCAGGAGCTTCGTTGTTCATAACCGGATTCTCCTCATTTTATATAAATTCACTTCAGCGGGGAGACCCCGCAAAAATTCAATGTCTGGCCGCATAACGCCGCTGTGCCGGGTCCGCACGTCGGGAGGCCGCATTCCGGGCAGCGGTGCGCTGGAGCTTCCAGTCGCGGCGGCGGAGCAGCAGCTCGCAGATCAGCAGGATCGAACCCATGGACACCGCAAAGTGGGTCACAAGGCCCAGAGCCTCCCGGCCCGCAAACTTCTGCGCCATCAGATACCAGGGGATGGCGGTGAGCTCCACGGTGTGGATGCAGAAGATGTACAGCGACCGCTGGCCGATGGCCTGCACGCCGTGGGTGATGAAATTGTCCACATGGCGCTGGAAAAAGAGCAGAAGCGACAGCATACCCAGACCGGTCATCACATCCAGCAGGATGCTCACGGGGCCGAAGGTCCATTCGGCCATCGAGACACAGTCGGTGCTCTGGGTGGCCAGCACAAGGCCCGCCACAGCCAGCGCCGAGGCGATCATGCCGAGCTTGAGCTTCCAGGACAGGGGCTTGTCGAAGATCTTGTGCTGCTTGGCCAGATACCCGACGTAGAGCGCCGGAACCGTGACCATGCCCTGGCCGATGCAGAAGGGGACCTCCCAGGTGATGCAGATGCCCCAGCCCAACAACATGGTGCCCAGCACGGCCCAGGGTATGTATGGTTCGGGGAAGATGTTCAGGATGACGTCCAGCAGGATCCACGCGATCATCAGCGAGAGCAGATACCACATCGGCCCGCAGGAGAAGAAGGTCTGCCCGGCGTAGAGGGAGGTATGGGGCAGGCCCAGCGCAAAACCGCCGAAGACCTTGAGGGTCTCTCGGACAGCGCCCTCGACCGAGCCGAAGGTGAGATAGTGGATGAGAAAATGGAAGAACGTCGTGGCAAGCCCGGTATAAAGGTAGGGCTTGAGCAGCGTTTTGAACTGCTGGTCGATGCACTTGCCGATGGACCGCTTGCGGAAACCGTAGCCGCTGGCGATGTAGAACGCCGCCATCAGGGACTCCCGGTAGGCGAACAGATAAAAGGTCATGGGCGTGATGGTCGTCGTGGCACCCACCGGATACAGCTCGGCGGAGTGCGCGAACACGATGGTCAGCATTCCGATGCCCTTGAGAAAATCAAACATGCCCAATGAATTGGCTGTGCGGGGTTTGGTACCCTCCATGAAATGCCCTCCTTTGCGCCGAGATCACCGGGGGAGTGGCAGATGCCGAATTCGGGCGCAAGATGTTAAAAGTTACAAAATCGTTATAAATAAGTATAATGCTTTTTTGAGGTTCTGTCAATCAAAGACGGACAGCCTGCAAAAAGCCCTCACGGTGCAGAAAAAGTGTACCACACCCGCTGCCCCTGCGCAATGAATGGGAGCAAATCCCATCTGTCTGCACAAGTTGGATGCAAGTTTATATTGCATGTTTGTGCAATTAAAACTTGCATTCAGCTCCGGAATGCGGTATACTGAGAACCATAGCCCCCAAACTTTGCCAAAAAGCGGGATTCATTGGAAAAACGTCAAACAAATAAGGAGTGTATAAAATATGACCAGAGAAGAGTGCTGCGCCGTTGTTGCTGAAAAAGACATGCCGATGACGGTCTATGATATGATCGTTGCCATGCAGGAAAAATACGCCGGGCGCCCGGCATTCCGCTGGGTGGACGACGCCACCAGGACCGTGCAGGAGAAGACCTACGGCCAGTTCGTGGCGGACATCCGCAGGATGACCCGCTATCTGCAGGCAAATGTTGCCGATGTGAAGGGCCAGCGCATCGTCATCCTGAAGATCGGAAGAGCGTCGTGTAGGGAAAGAGTGTAGATCTCGGT
>OGJY01003689.1_pt1 | contig 12271 bp, 9 predicted proteins | sample 1572231 | NCBI WGS metagenome assembly OGJY01 (sample SAMEA2582121, study PRJEB24529) | metagenome | biome: Human gut stool | place: China | collected 2011
CCTCGTAACCCTCAGCATCAAACATCTGACGGAAAGCCAGACGGCCAATACGACCAAAACCATTGATAGCAACTCTAACAGCCATGTTAATAATACCTCCTAAATGTTCTTACCCTTTTTCATCGGATAATCTCACGGTATCTTTATTGTAGTCCAAAACGCGAAAAGTTTCAAGTGTCTGCTAAAAAATTAACAACTCGTTTGTTCACTTTTTGGCTTTTGTATGATTTTTGTCCCTTATCTGGGCCGGTTTTCAGCAATTCAGCCAACAGAGTGCTGGCCTTTACTTCTTTCTGGCCGCAGGCCCTGCGGTGCGCACGGTGCAGAACACGCCCAGCGTCCCAAGGCAGGCCATGCCCAGACCAAAAAAGATGGAGGGCAGCGCCGTGAGGACGAACTGTGAGGGCATCGCCAGCGTCAGGGTCTGGGGCAGCTCCCAGCAGAATCCGAGGACAAAGGCTGCCAGACCGGAGGCGCACAGGGCTTTCCCATCCGACGTTTCGGGCAGCCAGAGCGCCCGCACCAGACTGGACAGAAAGACGAGCATCCCCAGCAGCACCCAGACCTGCGCCGTGGGTGAAATGCGGTGCCAGCTGGAGCTGTTCTCCATGAAGCGGCTCAGAACGCACCAGTAGAACACCAGTGTGCCCCAGATGCCGGAGGCCATGCTCTTTGCGGGCGGCTGCCAGTCCTTCCGCAGCCAGCTCTTCGCCAGCCGGGCCAGCCACTGGCCACACAGAATTTCCAGTATCGCGCGAACAAACGAGCCTGCGCCAGTCATTCCAACGGCGAAGCGCAAAAATCCTGCGGCAGTAAAGAATGCCCCTGCCATCGCCGTGACGATGCCAGACGGTTTGCAATGGCCCCGCAGATTTTTCGGCTCACAGGCCAGCTTCCGGCCCGCAAACAGGCTCACCAGCACCGCGATGCCCAGCGCAGCATACCGCAGCCAGACCGAACCGGCGATGCACAGGCCGCTTTCCAGGTCGGTCCAGAAGCCCAGATCCAGGCCCCGGCCAAGGGCCAGTGCCGTTCCTACAACAAAAACAAGTGTGAGTAATGGATTCATCAGCGTTCCTCGATCGGTTTATATTTCTGGCGCACGCCCAGATACTTGTAGGCGGGCCGGATGATACGGTTGGCGAAGATGACCTCCTCCACGCGGTGGGCGCACCAGCCCGGCACACGGGCAATGGCAAACAGCGGGGTGTAGATGTCCTCGGAGATGCCCAGCATGTTGTAGATCAGCCCGCTGAACAGGTCCACGTTGGCGCAGACGGGCTTCGTGCTGCCCTTTTCCTCGGCGAAGATGCCGGGGGCCAGCCGCTCGATGCTGCACAGCATGTTGTACTCTTCCTCAAAGCCTTTCTCGTAGGCCAGGTGTCTGGCGCGGTTCTTCAGGATGACCTCGCGGGGGTCGCTCATGGTATAGACCGCGTGGCCCATGCCGTAGATGAGGCCGGAGCCGTCGCCCGCCTGCTTACGGAGGATGCGGCGGAGATACTCGCGGACCTCGTCGTCATCGTCGGGGTGCTCGACATGCTTCAGGATATCCTGCAGCTGGCGGTTGACCATCAGGTTCGCACCGCCGTGCTTGGGGCCTTTCAGTGCGCCGATGGCCGCCGCGATGGCCGAATAGGTGTCGGTGCCCGAAGAGGACAGCACACGGGTGGTGAAGGTGGAGCAGTTGCCGCCGCCGTGGTCCGCGTGGACCAGCAGGCACATATCCAGCAGCTTGGCCTCCTCGTGGGTGAACTTCTGGTCCGGGCGGTAGGTGCTGAGGATGTGCTCCGCCGTGCTCTGGCCGGGCTTGGGCAGATGGAAGAACATGCTCTGCTTATCGTAATAGCGGCGCTTCATCTGGTAGGCGTTGACCATCATGGTGGGCATGCTTGCAATGAGGTTGATGCTCTGGTTCAGGATGTTCTCCAGGCTCAGGTCCTCGGCGTGCTCATCGTAGGAATACAGGCCCAGCACACAACGCTGCAGCTTGTTCATCACGTTGGGCGAAGGCGCGTTCATGGTGTCCATGAAGCCATCGGGCAGTGCGCGGTGCTCGGCCAGCAGCGCACAGAAATCGTCCAGCTGGGTCTGGGTGGGCAGGCTGCCGAACAGCAGCAGCCAGATGACCTCCTCAAAGACGAAGCGGTCGTTGCGGTAGGCTTCTTCCACGATCTCCTCGATGTTGACACCGCGGTAGATCAGCTTGCCGGGGATGGGGATGACATGCCCCTCCTGGTCCTTTTTGTAGCCGACGACGTCGCACACGTTGGTCAGGCCTGCCAGCACACCGGTGCCATCCGGATTGCGCAGGCCGCGCTTGACCCCCAGCCGCTCACTGGTCTCCGGGTCGATGTAGTTGTTGGCAATGTACTCTTCGCAGAGTGTCTGCATCGTCTGCGGGTCCAGCGTTGCCACTTCTGCATGTTGATAGTTCATGCGCAGATTCCCCTTTCTGTTTCGAATTTCTTATACCTTTCCCTGCCATCCGCGCTGATGGCACATGTCTATCATAGCGCTTTTGTGAAATAAATTCAAGAAGAAGATGAAATCTGCGCTTTTTCTCCGCATGTTCCTGCTACACTGGCCCAAACGAAACTGCCTGTCCGGGAGGGGCTGCTATGAAACGTTCCTTTTTTCTGCTCTGTGCCGTGCTGTTCGTGCTGGGCAGTCTGCTGCCGCTGGCCGGATACCGGCTGGCCAAAACCGTGCTGGGGCCTTCGGCACCGGCGTCGTCCGCCGCGGCCCCGGAACCGGAAACGCCCGATGCCGCCTCTCTGCCGCCCTCCGACCGGGACAGCGAGACCTTCCTCATCGCCGACCAGAGCGATGGCGCGGTCGTGTCGGTGCCCCGCCGGGACTACCTCATCGGGGCCGTGGCAGCGGAAATGCCCATCACCTGGCCGGACGAGGCGCTGAAAGCCCAGGCCATCGCGGCCCACAGCTACGCGCTCTACTGCCGGGACCACGCACAGGACCCCGCCGCAGGCTGGCTCACCGCCGACCCGGCCCGGCGGCAGGGCTATCTGACCGATGCCGTTCTCCGCAGCTATTGGGGCACGGCCTATGAGGCCAACTACGCCCGGCTCTCGGCTCTGGTGGATTCGGTCCTGACGCAGGTGCTCTACTATGAGGATGCCCCCGCCGGGACCAGCTATTTCGCCATCTCCAACGGGCAGACCGAAGCCAGCGAGAACGTCTGGGGCACCGCCGTCCCCTATCTCATCCCGGTGGACAGCAGCACCGACCAGAACGCCGACAACTACATCTACACCGTCTCGTTCTCTGCCGCACAGCTGCAGCAGCTTCTGACCGGGCTGGGCCTCGCGCCCGACCTCTCCGCACCGGAGGGCTGGTTCGGGGAGGCTGCCCTCACCCCCTCCGGCTACGTGGCCTCCCTGCCCGTCTGCTGCCAGACCGTGACCGGCCCGGCGCTGCGAAAGGCGCTGGGCCTGCGGAGCGCCTGCTTCACGGTGCAGTATCAGAACGGCAGCTTTTTCTTCACCACCAGAGGCTACGGCCACGGGGTCGGGATGAGCCAGTGGGGAGCCAGAGCGCTGGCCGAGCAGGGGCAGACAGCTTCGCAGATCCTCGCCCACTACTTCCCCGGCACCCAGCTGCGGCAGTGAGCCGCGCCGACAAAAAACCGCCGTGTGCATCTGATCTGCACCCGGCGGTTTTTCGGTATCTTTTACTGGAACAGACTGTCCAGCCAGCTCAACGCGCTGCTCTGGGTCGTCGTCTCCGTTGTGGGGGTCTGTTCCACCACGGTGGTCTCGGTGGCCGTCTCCGCAGCCGTCTCCTCGGCCACGACTGCGGCCTCCAGCTCTTCCAGACCGATGCCGTCGTCGTTGGCGTCGGAAGTGATGTACCAGTAGCAGGACGCCCCAGCGATCGAGATGCTGGCACTGGACAGCGGCACACGGCCCGCAGAGACGCCGTTCGCCGGGTCTGAGCAGTAGAAGACGCCGTTCGTGTAGTCGGTCAGCAGCACCGCGTGGGGCTGGCTGCGGTCATATAGGACGATGCCCTCCGGGTGCTCCTGCAAGATCCGGATGAGGGCTTCGGTCTTGGCCGCCTTGCCGGAAGGAAGGGTGGCGTAGCCAACGTGCATCGCATTGTATGTAAAACTGTGGGACAGACCGCCGGCCCACGCCGTGCTCTTGATGCTGTTCTCGGTCACATCGACCCAGCTGTCCAGACCATCGAAGTAAGCGCGGCGGCGCAGCATCATCGCGGCCGAAGCCAGTGTGCAGGTGCCGCCCCGGCTCTGCTTGAAGTAGAACCCGGCGTCAACGTTTAAGTCCACAGCCAGAGCCGCAGGCAGAAGCGTCATCATCAGCGCCAGCGTCATGAGCAGCGCCGACAGTTTTTTCCATGCGTGATGCGGTGCAGTTTCCACGTTGTTCCATCTCCCTTGAATCGCGTCGTTATTCACTGCCGTAAAGTATACCAGTTTGTTACTCTTTTGTAAACAGTCGTTCAGCTTTTTTCTCATATTTTACACGATTTGGTCACAATTCAGGAGCAGATTGCACAAAAGACTCTTTTGTCTGTTGTGGCTTTCGTACAAAAGTCTGTTGGTTCTTTCCGTTTTCTTTTTGTGCAGATTATGGTATACTTTCAAGCAGGACCAACGAAACCGAAACTTTGCAGGAGCAGGTAGATATGAAAGCAACCATCGTCATCCCCAACATCAACGGCAAGGGCTGGCTCAGGGACTCCATCGAGTCCATCTATGCCCAGACCGAACAGGATTTTGAACTCATCGTCGTGGACAACGGCTCCACCGACGAAAGTCTGGAGCAGGCCCGCAGCTATTGCACCCGCCCGAACTTCACCCTCATCGAGAACGGCCGCAACACCGGCTTCTCCCATGCGGTCAATCAGGGCATCGCCCACGCCAGAAGCGAATTCGTAGTGCTCTTCAACAACGACGCCTTCGCCGAACCGCAGTGGCTGGCGGAGCTTATCCGCACCGCCGAGACCGACCCCCGGATCTTCGCCGTGCAGAGCCTGATGATCCGCCACTTCGACCGCGAACTGGCCGACGACGCCGGGGATTACGTCACCTGGATGGGCTTTGCCTGTAAGACCGGCGACGGCCGCCGGGCCAGCCGCTATACCAAAACGAAGCGCATCTTCTCGGCCTGCGGCGGCGCATCGCTCTACCGCAAGAGTATCCTGGACGAGATCGGCGGCTTCGACGAAAACTTCTTCGCCTACTTTGAGGACGTGGACCTCAGCTGGCGCGCCAACAACGCGGGCTATCAAAATGTGCTCTGCCCTGCGGCCAGATGCTACCACATCTGCGGCGCCAGCACCGGCGCCGTCAAGTACAACGCCTTCAAGAGCCAGCAGAGCGGCCGCAACAGCATCCTGCTCCCGCTCAAGAACGAGCCGCTGCTCATGCTCCTGCTCAACTTCATCCCGCTGGCGCTGGGCTATCTGCTCAAGTGCTACAAATTCCACAAGCAGGGCTTTGGTGAGGCCTGGGACAAAGGGATGCACGAGGCCTTTGCCCTGCTCCGCTCCGGCCAGCTCGGCAAGCGCCCCTTCCGCCTGAAAGACCTGCCCAACTACATCCTGATGGAACTGTGGATGATCTGGAACATGGTGCCGTATCTGTGGTATCGGCTGGTCATCGTCCGGTTCGACCTGAAATAATTTTGATACAAAAAAGCACCGGAACCTTCCGTTATAACACCCTCAAGCACATCGTCAGCAGTTTCCCGGTGGAGACAAACGTGTGAAGACGGGCCGGATGTGAGGGGATAAAAAGAAAAGCAGCCCAAAACATTTCGATTTCGAGCTGCTTGCAATGCCGGTGGTGGGGGGCTCCCGCGCACTGAGCAACAGCCCGCAGAGCTGATTGCTCCCCTGCTGTGCAAAGGCAAAATTCACGCTTCAACGAATAATAATTTGAAATATCCACGATTTTTCGATGCGTTTTTCCTCTACTCTGTTTTTTCGGTTTGGACCGCCCAAATGGAAATTGGAGGGATGTTCAGGAGGGATGCAGGGCAAAACGCTCCCCTACTTAGGCACAAAACGAAAGGAAAGTCAAGGATAATGAATCAAAATCAAGCAAAAGAGTATTATGAAAAATCATTTGTGAACTATCCTGATGTGTGTGCTGTCTGTCGAAGAAGCAACAACTTTACCAAAAATTCAACTGCGCCCGCCCGACGGATTACCATGGGCACAGCCTGTCAGTCAGCGATGTGATCATGCTGAATCAGGATGGAAAAATATCGGCGCACTATGTGGACAGCATTAGTTTCAAAGAATTGCCCGATTTTTTGAAGGCGGAGGAACGCCCTTCTGTTCTGACAAATCTCAAAGAAAAATGCAATGCCCCGGAGTGCAATCCTACCGGGTGTCGGAAAGAGAGGGCTGCCCATGAACTTTGACCATGAGGAATTGATGCTGATGATGCTCTACAACACTGGCTCCCGGCTGGGGCTGATGCAGGAACTACGGTTCATGCAGTGTTACCTGATGCCCGATGAAACCGCCCTGCGGGAATTGTCGGAGGGCGTTATCGCGAAGTTGAAACTGATGACCGATGCGGAGTTTGCCGAGCTGGAATTTCCCCCGGACTGATTTTTGCCGCCTGCGGGCGGCGTACATAGAATTTTTCATTAAAGAAAAACAGCCGTTTCCGCTTAAATAAAGAGAAACAGCTGCCTTTTTCAAAAATTTGTTGTCACATGGAAATCCAGCCAAGAGTATTGGCCACTGAACTGATCAGAATGATTGCTGCGAAGACAGGGCAAAGATAGCGAATCATAAAGTTGAAAATCTTTTTGCGGCGGAACGGCTTACCGTCCATTGTGACTTCTTCTTCGATTTTTTCTACGCCGATGACACGGGATACCAGCACGCAGGTGGAAATGGCGGCGATGGGCATCATAACAGAGTTTGTCAGAAAATCGAAGAAGTCCAGAAACTGCATCCCGAACACCGTCACACCGGCCAGCGGGCCGTAGCCAAGCGCGGACAGACTGCCTAAGACAACCATGATAATACCAATGCAGGCGGTAGCCATCTGTCGGTTCCAGCCGAGTTCATCCTCAAAGGTGGAAACGGCACTCTCTGTCAAGGCAATGGAACTTGTAACAGCGGCAAAGAGAACCAACAGGAAGAACAGTACGCCTACAACGTGGCCGAACCCCATACTCTCAAATACTTTGGGGATGGTGATGAACATCAAAGAAGGGCCTGCCTGCAGGGTGTTCGGGTCACCGCCAGAGAAGGAAAACACAGCAGGTATGATCATCAGACCGGCCATGATTGCAATGGCAGTGTCAAAAATTTCAACATTTTCTGTGGATTCCTCAATGGAAACATCCTTTTTCATATAGGAACCGAAAGTCACCAGAATGCCCATAGCAATGGACAGCGAGTAGAACATCTGCCCCATAGCAGTAACAACGGTCATCCATGAAAAGTTTGCAACATTGGGAATCAGAAAATACTTTACTCCGGCCAGTGCTCCCGGACGGGTGACCGAGTAAATCGCAATGACAACAGACAAAACCACCAAAACGGGCATCATCAGCTTAGACACTCGTTCCACGCCATTACGGACACCGGCAAAAATGATGGAAAGCGTGAAAACCGTAAAGATGAGAAAGCATACCTCAGCAGACAGGCCGCTGGAAATAAAGCCGGAGAAATAGCCATCCTGTGCTAACTCACTGCCGTGTCCACTGACATAGGCGGAAAGATAACGGATGACCCAGCCACCGATGACCGAATAGTACGGTACAATCAGAATGGGAATGATGGCATTGATCCATCCACCAAACTTCAGCTTGCCGCTCTTGCCAAATGCTCCGAAAGCGCCGACCGGGCTCTTTTTGGTCATGCGGCCCAGCGCGGTTTCTGCCACGATCATGGTGTAACCAAAAGTAACGGCCAGCACAATGTACACCAGCAGAAAAATACCGCCGCCATATTTTGCGGCCAGATACGGGAAACGCCAGATGTTGCCAAGGCCCACGGATGCGCCGGCAGCAGAAAGAACAAAGCCGATCTTACCGGAAAAGGCGCTCCGTTTGGGATGCTGTGAATCCATAGTAACACACTCCTATTCTTTTTTTCCTATCCAGAAACAGGATTAGTGTACCATATATCTTAAAGAGATACAATACATCTACCTGCGGGCAATCACAAAACGGTTGCCCGCTATTTTTATGCTCAAAATCGGAAGGAGGCAGCAATGTCAAGCAAAACCGAAGAATATCTCGTCCTTGCCCAGCGCACGGCAAACGGTCTGACGCGGTACTGGGAAAGCTGGACGGACTATGGTGTATCACTTCCCTCTGTTTGCTGTTTCAAAACATTTTTCGACTTTTTTTCAAAAACGTCTTGGCAAGGATTTGTTTCTATGGTAAACTTTTTATAAAAGTTCATAGGCAAACCCGGCGCAAGTCGGCGACGCAAAGCTATAGGGACCCACCGGGTCAGCCAGTTGCCAGTAAGAAATCGCTGTTTTCTGCTGTCCGTAAATATCGCTTTATGAAGTCAGATGACGCTTTCAGTCATGGGTTCGCCATGCATTGAAAGCGTTTATTTACTTTCCAGCGGCAGAGTTATAAAAATGGAGGGGACATGGTATGAATGTTACAAAGCGAGCCAGAACTTGCAGGGGTCTGGCAATTCTAATGACGATGCTTCTGCTGACGGCATTGCTGTCTCTTTCGGCAAGCGCAGCAGAAACAGTAAGCCAGCATGAGCGTGTGAGGGTTGGCTTTTTTGCAATGGACGGCTATCACATGATGGACGAGAACGGAAACCGCAGCGGTTATGGCTACGATTTTCTCCGCTTGATGGCGCGCTACTGGGATGTAGACTATGAATACATCGGCTATGACAAAAGCTGGGATGAAATGCAGCGGATGCTGATCGACGGTGAGATCGACATGGTAACTTCTGCCCGCAGAACGCCTGAGCGCGAAGAATTATTTGATTTTTCCCGTCCGATCGGAACCAACAATGGTATCCTGACTGTCCGCAGCGATAATAGCACTATCGTTGAGGGAAAGTATAGTACCTACGATGGGATGCGTGTTGCACTCCTGCGCGGAAACTCCCGGAACGATGAATTTGCGGAGTATGCACGAACCAAAGGCTTCACTTACAAATCGGTCTATTTCGATTCGGCTGAGGAGATAGCAGAGGCACTTCAGAATGGAACGGTTGATGCCATTGTCACCAGTTCCCTGCGCAAAATGAACAATGAGCGCATCCTTGAAAAATTCGGCAGCAGTGATTTTTATGTGATCGTCAAAAAAGGAAACACTGAACTTCTGAATAAGATAAATTATGCGATCGATCAGATGAACGCTGCCGAAGGCAGCTGGAAAACGACCCTCTATAACAAAAACTACGAAACTACCGATACCAAAAATCTGGAGTACACGGAAGAAGAAAAGCGTATCATTGCCCAATATTCCAAGGAAAATCCCCTTCATGTTCTGTGCGACCCGACCCGGTATCCCTATTCCTATACAGAAAATGGCGAAGTAAAGGGCATTCTCCCGGACTATTTTCGGAAGATAGCAGACTATGCAGGACTCTCGTATGAGTTTCTTGTTCCTGCGACCAGAGATGAGTATATCGCATATCAAAGCAATAAGGATGCGGTAAACATCAGTATTGATGCACGATTGGATACGGATAATTACGCAGAGACCAAAGAATGGGGATTGACCGCTCCCTATATCACGATGCGAATGGCAAGAGTGACGCGGAGAGACTTTGATGGGAAGATCAATGTTGTCACCACAGTCAATCAGACCGCATCCACATCGATCGAAAATGTGCTGGCACCCGGTGCGGAAAAACTGATGTGCAGTACCCGTCAGGAGATGATGGAAGCGGTCCGCGATGGCAAAGCGGATGCAGCCTTTGTCTACTATTACATGGCACAGGCATTCGTCAACAGCGACACAACAGGTACAATGACCTACATGCCGCTGGAACAACCCACATTCAGTTACCGCATGGTGGTTTCCTCTACGGAAAACCATGCGCTGGCAGGTATCCTGACAAAAGCAATGTACGCAATGCCGGATAATCTTGTTGAAGACCTTGCAACACAGTACACCACTTATAAAGCAACGAATCTGACACTTGCAGATATGATCCGTCTGCATCCGGTCACGGTTGTCGCCATCATCGTATTTATCTCGTGGATGGCGGTCACGCTGATCGTTATTTTGAACCGCTTGCAAACACGCAGAAAATTACAGCTTGCAGCCCAACAGAAAGCGAAAGAAATGACTGCCCTTGCAGAGCAGGCGCAAGCAGCCAGCAAAGCCAAAAGCACATTCCTTTCCAATATGTCCCACGACATCCGCACCCCTATGAACGCCATCATCGGCTTTACAAATATTGCATTGCATCAGGATTCTGTGCCGGAAATGCACAACTGTCTGAAGAAGATCGAGGAAAGCTCGGATCATCTGCTGTCCCTGCTGAATGATGTGCTGGATCTGAGCCGCATCGAGAGCGGAAAGGTGGAGTTTTCCCCTGTTCCGGCGAATATCACCGCAGTTACAGACAGTGTGATCGAGATTGTGAAAGGGATGCTTCTGAACCGGGAACTGAACTTTGAAGTGCATCGTGAACCGCTGCAAAATCCCTATGTCATGACGGAACCCGTCCGTATCCGGGAAATTCTGGTCAATATCCTGAACAATGCCGTGAAATTTACCAAGGATGGCGGCACCATCCGTTTTGATGCAGGCAACCGTCCGGGAGCCGATGCACAGCACATCGTAATTTGCTATCGGATCAAAGATACCGGCATCGGTATGAGCGAAGAGTTCCAGAAAAAAATCTTTGACGAATTTGCGCAGGAAGAAAATGGCGTACGGACACAGTATAAGGGCACGGGTCTGGGAATGCCCATCTCAAAGAAGTATATTGAACTGATGGGCGGCACGATCACAGTAGACAGCCGGAAGGGCGTCGGTACAACCTTTACCGTAGAGATTCCCATGGAATTGACAAATGCTGAGAAAGTCGAAAAAACAAAGCCGCTTGTACAGCACAATGACCTGAAGGGGATCAAGGTGCTTCTGGCAGAAGATAATGATCTGAACGCCGAACTTGCCACGATTCTGTTGGAAGATTTGGGAATGACAGTAACGCGTGCAGCAGATGGGCAGGAAGTTGTTGATCTGTTCGCAGAGCATCCGGCGGGCACTTATGATATTATCCTGATGGACATTATGATGCCTAAAATGGATGGACATCAGGCGGCAAAGGAGATCCGTGCAATGTATGCTGACCGCCCGGATGCAGAAGAGATTCCCATCATCGCATTGTCGGCAAATGCTTTTTCGGAGGACGTTCAGGCATCTCTGGACGCAGGCATGAACGGTCATGTTTCCAAGCCTCTTAACATGGAAGAAGTAACCAAAGTTATTGAGCGTAACTTGAACAGGCCGTAACTCCAGCGGATTATAGCAGTTTGCGTTTTTAATGCACAAGCAACATCCGCAAACTGCATCTCGCAAAGATGCCGTTTTGATTGGCACTATTTTTGAAAATTGCGATAATACCTACATATTTTCCCCCCCAAGCGGGCGACCACAAAAAGGTTGCCCGCTATTTTTATACCCTAAAAACGAAAGAAGGCGGCCAAAATGTAGTACAAATCTTATGCGCAATTTTCGTATATGGGGTTAATTCTTTGCTTCCAAATGTAATGGGAGTGATGAAGTACATCGGAGCAGCTTATATCCTGTGGCTTGCGATAGGGTAAAAGCGTTCCATAGAAAACAAGTGCTCTTTACGAGAAAAATGCCTTGAAACGCTTTTGTTATAATGTTACAATATACCATATAATAGTATATGTATATTCAAAAAAGCTACTGACAGCAGAACGAGAATGATATTGCAAGCACCTTCCTGAAATCGGTGAAGTGAAAATAAAGCCAGAATGAGCCGTCTGGGGCGGAGAAAGATTTGGAAAAATGAAAAACTTTGGAACGAGCGAAATCATGCAGACGCTGATGCGGAAAAGCGTCTGTGCAATGCTGTGCCTGCTGCTGTTGCTGTCAGTCGTGCTCCCTGTAAAGGCTGCCGCAGAAACCGCCCCTGTAAAGGTCGTCCGCGTTGGTTCGTTTGAGGACACCTTCAACTATTGCAACGAGAAGGGCGCAAGAAAGGGCTACGGCTACGAGTTGCTGGAAACACTATCCGGCTATACAGGCTGGCAGTTCGAATATGTGACCTGCGACTGGTCAGACTG
>OGJY01003691.1_pt1 | contig 12269 bp, 23 predicted proteins | sample 1572231 | NCBI WGS metagenome assembly OGJY01 (sample SAMEA2582121, study PRJEB24529) | metagenome | biome: Human gut stool | place: China | collected 2011
TATAATCAGATAAATTTCAAATCAAGGAGGTTATTTGAGAAAATATGCTGCATTATTTTATGAGGAGGTTAATGAAGAATTTTATTAGATCGCTATTCTGTCATACTACTATTGATGGGGAATTTAATTCCAGAAATTACATATTGACGAAAATATGTTCGGGCTATATAATAGAATAAAATCGAACATACTTTCGTAAGAAAGGAGCGTTACATATTTATGGAAAGAAGAGAAAATGATGAAAGAACTAAAAGATTTCAAAAGAAAAAAGAAATAGTTCAAAGAGTAATGGATAACACAGAAATTGAAGAACATCTTGACATGTTAGTAGGCATGGCTGAAGGCATTGAGGAAGAAGAAAAGAAGCAGGGGATTTAGCCCCTGCTTTTCTATTTCATGTTCAAAAAACGTTCCGCAAACTTCCAGAAAAGTTCTTTATCTTCTGGAGACAGTTCATAGTATTTCATGATTGCCGCTTTTGCCTTTTTGTCTGTTATACCTATTTTGGCACAGATTTTTCCATAATCTAAATCTGCACTACTCTCTTTTACACCTTTGCCGGTTCGCAACCATTCTTCATTTATTTGAAATGTATTGCAAATGTCTGAGATAGTCCTGTCGGACATATTTCTATTTCCGTTTTCAAATTGATTTATGAAATTTCTTGAAAGTCCTACTTTTTTAGCAAATGCTTCTTGGCTTAATCCTTGTTCTTTACGAAGCTCTATGATTCGATTACGCATAAGAAATCCTCCCTTCATAAGCTATGGTATAACAAAAAAGTTTACATGTCAATAAAAATCTAGTTGACATGAGTCTACATGAGTGCTAAAATATGTTTACAACGAAACATAAAGGAGGGAACAAGATGGTAGAAACATTACAAACAATGATAGATGATGGTAAGCGTATTGCAAATTTATTTGAAAAATTAACAGATAATGATAAAAATATGGCTCTCGTCTATTTATCGGCATTACTGGATAAGGAATTAGCGGATACAGGAAAATCTGAGAAAGCAGGATAAAAGGTAAGAGACGCAACAATCAAATAACTTAGATATTTCTATTAAGAAAATAGATAGCAGAATTTTTTTACGATAGGTAACAAGTATGGAAATTGATGCTTATAAAATTGCAAGCTCTAGTGATGGCGATGTGGAGCTCACAATAAATCTAAAAAGAAATATCCCGATATTTGAATTGTCAGCTAGTTTAAAGGAGTCATAGAAAGGGGTGATACAAAGTGAGATTGTTTAATAAGCCGGAGAAACCACAGATTGATGAGGGGTACTGGGAGGCTATAAAAGAACTTGATGCCGCTCAGACCCCGTTGGAGTACCGGGCAGTACATAAGAAATTGAAGAAATACAAATCTGGTGTACCTATGTTTTTACGTTATCCAGACCTTCCGTTTTGTGTAGGTACTGTGGTCACTATAATCATATTGACTGAAACAGTGATAATCCTAATGCTGCGATAGATATAAGCAGAGGAATCCACCATCTCATAAAACTTATGTAGAAGTTATAAATAGCTACTTTACCTTCCTCTGTAATTTGATAATAGGAGGATACGATTTTATGAGATATGAAACCAGATTTAGAAACTATAGATTGTTTTTCTTCATGAATAATTATGTAGTGGTTTTTTAGAAAATAATCACATTTTAGTTTTTCATCAGTAGTAACACTTTGGGTAGGCAAAGGTTTTTTCTTAATTTAAGAAATTTGTATTGCTGTATATCCAAACCTGCCATGATAGGTTGTCTCCTTTCTTTAATACTCAGCTTGGCAGAGCTGGCAAAAACAGTATAGGAGATATAAAAAGATTTATCAAGATATGCAGTTGAGAAAAAATCAAATAGATTGCCATTTGTTTAAATATTTGGAAGGGAGGCGAAAAAGATGCTTTTAACCGTAAGAGAAGTTGCAAAAGAGTTGCGAGTCAATACAAATATGGCTTACAGATTAATTAATGCTGGCTTGTTGCCAAGCATTAAAATCGGGAGTATTAAGGTACGCCCGGAAGCTTTAAAAGAGTTTTTAATTACATATGAAGGAGAAGATATTGAAAAATGTCTCCAGAATATGGAACAGCCTAAATAAAAAAATGTGCCTGCGGAAGCGGCAACTCCCAGTTAGGCACATAGATAAAACATCAATTAGAGTATACCTCAAAAAGAGGAAAAATGAAAGGGAAGATTATGATAATTGATTTCCTATTGCGTAAATACAGTCAGAATGAAGTGGCTCTGAAACAGGAGCCAACTTCATTGCTCCTGTTAAGACGTAAGGTCGCATTAATCAAACTGATTAATTTAGATTTAAAAAAGCATGGAGGGATGAAAGGATAATGGCGGCAAAAAAATTGTACTGGCTTAAGATTAAGGATGATTTTTTCGCAGACCGCAATATTAAAAAGCTTAGAAAGATAGCGGGTGGTGATACTTACACCATTATCTACTTAAAAATGATGCTCTTAAGCTTAAAAAATGAAGGCAAGATTCTTTACGAAGGTGTGGAAGACACTTTCGCAGAGGAGATGGCTTTGGTACTGGATGAAACTACAGAAAATGTAGAAGTAACCATTAATTTCTTAATGAAAGCCGGCTTAATAGAGCAGCAGGATTCAGAACAGTTCTTTATGACAGCTATTCCAGAATCTATTGGAAGTGAAACGCAGAAAGCTGCAATTATGCGAAGAAAGAGAGCCAGAGAGAAGTCCTTATGTGTGGCAAATGGTAACAATGTTACCGCAGAGTTACCACCTGTTACAAATTGTTACATAGAGAAAGAGATAGATATAGAGATAGAGAAAGAGATAGAGAGAATAGATTATCAGCAGATAGCTGATATGTATAACGAAATTTGCATTTCGTTTCCAAAAGTCAAGACTTTATCGGCTGCAAGGAAAAAAGCAATTAAGGCAAGATTGAATACATACCGCGTTGATGATTTTAAGAATCTCTTCCAAAAAGCAGAGGCGAGTGATTTCTTGAAAGGCAGAAATAATCGTGATTGGTCTGCTAATTTTGATTGGCTGATAAAGGATGCCAGCATGGCAAAGGTTCTTGATGGAAATTACGATAATAAGGGTTATTCGGAAAGTAAAGCTCCTGTTAGTGCCGGAGTTGATTATGGTGTTTTTAATAAAAATCAGAGTCCGGTCACGTTGGGCGAGGATGAATATTTTTAAGGGGGAATCAAGTTGCCAAATTTAAATGATACCTTGCAACGGTTGAAATCAGACCATGTGGCAAGTGAGAAGAAAGAAAGTAATGTCTGTCCCAAATGTAACGGCACAACATGGATTATTACCAGGGGCGAAGATGGTCGGGAATATGGGAAACCATGTGAGTGTCGAAATAAAGTGATTGCAACAGCAATCATGCAAAATTGCGGTATTACTCCAGAAGATCAGCATAAAGGCTTTAAAGATTTTAATACTTTCGGAGAGAAAGCTTTAATTCATGCTAAGCAAATTGCCATGAGCTATTTCCAGATGTTTCGTGGAGATTATCATACAAGGATTAATTCGTTGTTGTTATCTGGTGCCTCTGGCAGAGGAAAAACCATGTTGGGTTTAGCCGTTGCGAATAATCTCATGAACATGAGTATTCGTGTGAGATATATGGCATATCGGGATGAAATGACAGCATTAAAGCAGAATATTGTTGATGAATATGCATACAACGAGCGGATAAATCGTTTAAAGAATGCCAGCGTACTGTTTATTGATGATCTGCTAAAAGGGAAAATTACAGAATCGGATGTGAACATTCTTTACGAGATAGTGAATTACAGATACCTGCAGAGGTTACCGATGATTATAAGCACTGAAAAAACAATTGAGGAACTTATTAATTTTGATGAAGCGATAGGAAGCCGGATAGCGGAAATGAGCAAGGATTATGTTATCACCTTTGATGCATCGGTACCAAATTATCGCTTGAGATAGAAGGAGGGATTCGATGATTACGGAAGAAACTAGAAGAGAGAGTAATCGCCAGACCGACAGAAAGAAGATGGAAGGACATGTATTAAGAGTCCTGCAGTCATGTGAACTGCCTGTTACAGCCCGTGAGATAGCGGTTCAGTTATTTCATGAGGGAATTATTCCATACCCGGAACGCTCCATCATTCAGCCGCGTGTCACAGAGTTGATGCAGGCGAGGAGAATCGTTGTCAAGAGTAAAGTTAATGACAGTGTAACGGGAGAAAAGTTGCAACATATGAGATTGTGCGTGGTGAAACAAAATGAAAAGATTTTCCATCATCACAGATGATATGACTCATTGCTTTATCTGTGGAACCAATAAGAACATACATAAACATGAATGCATTCATGGCAATGCAAACAGAAAGTTAAGTATTAAGTATGGCCTTGTTGTTCCGTTATGTGGATACCATCACAATTTGTCTAGTGAGGGAGTGCATCTTAGTCCAGAGAAAGACAAGGCATTAAAACAGATTGCACAGAAAGCGTTTGAAGACAAGTATTCACATGAGAAGTTTATGAAAATATTTGGAAAAAATTATTTATAGGAGGTTGTCATGAAATTAGTTGAATCAATGGCATACAGCGAAAAAAATTTATTCGGAGGAAAGAGAGTAACTCTTGAGTTTTATGATCAGGATGCGGCAACGAATGCGTTAATTTCTTTGAGAGAAGAAGCTGGAAAAGCTTTTAAAAGAAGTGATTATGAAAAGGCAGAGGCATTGTTGTCAGGAGCTAATGAGTTTGAAAGAAATATTGAAAAGGTTTTTGCAGAAGAAAATGAAGAAGCTGTTGGCAACGAAGAAAATGAGGATGTATCCGATGTTGTTGAAGATGGCTTACCGGAAATTCCATTCATATAGGAGGTTACAATGTCAAACAATATATGTAACGCAATAGTAGGTGTCATGAATGATATAGGAGCTGTTGGCAAGAATGACCGTAATAAACAACAGAACTTTATGTATCGTGGAATTGATGCAGTGATGAACGCATTACAGCCGGCTCTGATTAAAAATAAAGTGTTTATTGTCCCGAAGGTTCTTGAGGAGCAGCGAGAAGAACGACAGAGTAAAAAAGGTGATGCACTTTTATATGCCAGGTTAAAAATGGAATATACATTTTTTGCAGATGATGGTAGCAATATTTCCGCTACGGTAATCGGAGAAGCAATGGATTCTGGAGATAAAGCCACAAACAAAGCAATGTCAGTTGCTTATAAATATGCTTGCTTTCAGGTGTTTTGTATTCCAACTATGCTGGATGATCCAGATGCGGAATGTCATGAGGTAGCACCAACAGAAGCAAAAGATGAGCCGATGAATGCAGAAGATGTGCGAGTCAACTCAAATCATGTGGCAACACTTAGAGCGATTATGAAGCGAAAAGGTGTTGATGAAAGTAAGATTATTGAGCGTTATGGAAAGAAAAATATTGAGGACCTTTCCATGGCTGACTTTATGAGAGCAATGAAGGGATTGGAAAAAAGCCCAGATATTTTGGAAGAGGGCGAAGAGGTTGACTTAGGATTATAGAAAGGAATAAAAATGGAAGTTCAAATTAAAGAATTTAAAGAACCAGTCATTAAGATTAACTTTGAGGAATTAAAAGCAGAATTAGAAAAAAGCCTTAAGGATTATGAGGGATTGGTTGTAACAGAAGAAACATTATCCGGATGCAAGGCAGCGGCTAAGGAACTAGCAGGTGTTCGCCGAAAGATAGATCAGTATCGTAAGGATAAAAAGAAGGAAGCAGAAAAACCGATTAAAGATTTTGAAGCACAGTGTAAGACCTTAATAGGTTTGATTGAAGAAGTGGAAAAGCCGATTAAGGATGGCATCCAGGTTTACGATGATAAGAAACGTGAAGAAAAGCGTGCTGTAGCAGAAAAAATTATTGCGGATGTTGTTGAAAGTAGTGGGCTTAATGAAAAGTTTGCCAAACGTCTTGATGTACAGGATAAATACATGAATCTTACTGCAACGAAAAAAAGTATTCAGGAGGATGTTGAGACAAGAGCATTTGCTTTAAAGGTGGAGCAGGATAGAGAACAGGAAAGAATTGATATTATTCAGGAAGTTATTGAATCCGAAAATGCAAAAATCAATACAAAATTATCCATTAATGAATTTGAGTTTATGCTTGATGCTGGTCTTTCTCCTGCAGTAGTTATTAATGAGATACATAGTAAGGCAGAGAAAATCTATGCTGCAGAAAATCCTCCGAAAGAACCGGAACGTGTTAAGGAAGTACCGCAAGTAAAAGAAACAACACCGGTACCAGAAGAAACAAAATCTGAGAAAGAAGTACAACAGCAGTATACGGCAACATATAAGCTCTTTGGGACAGCAGAGCAGCTTAGAAGCGTATCACAGTTTATCAGAGATAATGGTATCTCTTATAAAGTTATAGAGCAGAAAAAAATCAGATAAGGAAGGAGTAGCATATGAAGAATGTTGAATTGCAGAACTTGTAGGCGGTGCATTACAGGAAAAGTTCGCAAAGAGCTTTGAGAAGGTTATTGAGAATTTGCAGGACCCGAATACCTCATTCAAAATCAAAAGAGGTGTGACAATAAAACTCGGTTTTACTCAGAATGAAAAGCGTGACGATGTTCATGTAGATATTGATGTGATTGAAAAATTAGCACCACAGGCACCGATCAGTACCTCTTTCTCCGTAGGAAAAGATTTAAGAACCGGAGAAATCTATGCAACGGAATATGGAAAAGATATTCCAGGTCAGATGAAGTTATCTGATTATGAGAAGGTAGAGGGTAAAACAGTTGATACTGAAACAGGTGAAATTGTGGAAGAAGACAAAGTGATTGATTTTAGAGAGGCGAAATAGGTGGTATTTATGATTAAAGAAGCATTGGAATATATCGTTGGATTAAAAGCACCAGTTATTCAGGAGATTGATGGCAGTAAGTATTCTGATAAGGAATTAGAAAGAATTTCTTTCAATCCAAAAGCAAGAACAATTTATATGTCCACATTATCATCCTTAGTTGAATACATCAAGTCAGATGTTGATGCAATGATGGGAGATATGATCATCCATGTAGAAAGCCCAACCTGTGTGAAGTTATATAGTATGCTGGATGATGAAAGAACCAGAGAGTATCTTGTGCAGGTAGATGCTAAAGTACCGGAATTTACATTTGGAAGAAATATCGAGCATGAATCTTTTTGTATTGCCATGCAGTCAAAATTTGTTGATGATGAGACAACAAATAAAGAATTAATCTTAAAGTTTGCAGGAACAGTAGAAGACGGAACAATCGCCCAGTATGGCGATGATGGCGTGACACAGAAAGCTACAGTAAAGACCGGGATTTCATCAAAGAGTGATGCTATTGTTCCAAATCCGGTATATCTTAGACCATTTAGAACTTTTATTGAAGTTGAACAGCCAGCTTCTAACTTTATTTTCCGTATGGACAATAAATGCGGTGTTACTTGTGCATTATATGAAGCTGATGGTGGAGCCTGGGAAATGGAAGCAATGCAGAATATTAAAGCATACTTAGAGGATGCGTTGGATGGAATGGAACACTTTATTGTGATTTGTTAATAAGTAACAAGCATTAATCTTTGTGCAGTATTTGATTTTAAATTGGATACTGCATAAAGATTGAAGAAAGGAAGCGGCAGTATAATGAAATTTTCAGTAGAAATAGATTTATATGATTTGTTCGATTGTGCAAATGACGTAGATGAGGAATTTTTAGGAGACGCATTAAAAGATGAAATTGTGTCTCAGATTAAAGAGAAAATTGCGGCGCAGACTGTAGATGATGTTGTAAAAAGAGTAGATGATGCTATTGCAAAGAAAATTGCTGAGTCAGAGAAAGCAATTCAGGAGGCTGTTGATAAATTCATCAATGATACGTGTTCGGGAAAATTAGAAACATTAAAGATTGCTAAAAAGAAAAGTAATTGGGGCAACGACATCGAATATATGCCAATTATGGAGTATATAGGTGAACGGTTTGAGAGTTATTTATCTCAAAAGAGGTTTGATGAAAATGGAAGAGTACCAAACTGGGATTCAGAGAAAAAATATTCTGCTATGGATTTCCTTGTAAGAGGATATTTTTCAAAAAAACTCGATGAGAAAATTTCTGAAATGATTAAAAAGGCACAGAAAGATTCAGAACAAATGGTATTTGACCTTATTGAAACACGATTGAAAGAAAATCTTGCGGCCGATACAATTTCAAGAATGAATATTCCTGGCATCCTGAGACAGTTACAGGAACAGGCTAGTAATGTCATTGAAGCGGCAGATGAGAATAAAGGAGGGATGCCTTATCAATAAAGTAATTTTAATGGGAAGACTTACCAGAAATCCAGATGTGAGATATTCACAGGGAGAGAAGGCAACGTGCGTAGCAAGATATACTTTGGCAGTAGACAGAAGATTCCACAGAGAAGGTGAGCAGAATGCAGATTTCATCAACTGCATAGCCTTTGGTAGACAAGGAGAATTTACTGAGAAGTATCTAAAACAGGGTACAAAGATTGTCATTTCTGGAAGAATCCGGACAGAAAGTTATACTAATCGTGATAGCGTTAAAATTTATACAACAGAGATCGTCGTAGAAGAACAGCATTTTGCAGAGAGTAAAAATGCATCGGATGGCAGAGGACAATATCAGAATACACAGAAACCAATTACTCCAGAGCCATCTGCGGCAGATCAGCCGCCATTGCAGGAAGGTTTTATGACAGTGCCAGAGGGAATTGAAAAGGAACTTCCGTTTTTATAAAAGGAGATATTAATAAATGATTGATTTAGTAGTCGCTTTCTTATTGGGACTTTTTATTGGCGGTCCAATTGGAACTATCTGCATGGCTTTGTGTGTAGCGGCAGGAAAAAATAATTCTGATGATTAAGAAGAGGTTTATGACAAATGAAATTCAAAGGGAAATTATCAGGAATTAATCGAGATATCATCACAAGAAAAATAAATATTACATTTGATACTAACGAAGACATCACAGCTTATATAGATGATCTGAGGGAGACTGATTTATCTATTGAAGTAAAGAAACACCGAAAAAGCCGTTCTTTGGATGCAAATGCCATGTTATGGGCTTGCCTGGGAGAGATTGCAAAGGTATTAAGAGTAGATAAATGGTCTGTGTATCTCATGATGCTCAAACGCTATGGAGAATACACCTATATTCTTGTGAAACCAAATGTAGTTGAAGTCATGAAATCACAGTGGAGAGAGTGTGAGGTAGTAGGAGAAACTGTTATAAATGGCAAAAAGGCGGTGCAGATGCTTTGTTATTTCGGGAGCAGTACATATAACAGCAAGGAGTTTTCTGTTTTATTAGATGGTGTTGTATCTGAGATGCAAGAGTTGGGACTACAGCCACCTCCATCTGGAGATATGAAAAGAAGTATTGAAGCATTAGAACGAAAAGAAAGGAGAACCAATGGCAAAAAAGAGAAGTTGTCGTAGAACAGCAGAAGAAGATAGACAGCATGATATAGCAGTCAAGATTCGTAAAATGACAGATAAGCAGATTGCGGACCTGGTGGAAGGTAAAATGTCAACAGAAAAACCGGATCCGGCAAAGAAATATACAAGAGAAGACCTTGATAAAGAATTTTTAAAAGGACATACCATTGGAAAGTCCGAATATGAACAGATGGTAAAAAGCCTGCAGAGACAGATCGAAAGCTTAACCAGAGTGAAGGGAGCAGCAGGAAGAGCATTGACAAGAGAGCAGATTAGAAAGCTTCCAAAAGAGCAACAGGCAGTTGCCAAAGGATTCAATAACTCCTTACTTAGTCAGCAGCAGATTAATAAAATCAAACGAGAGACTACGGAGAAAGTAGCAGACAGGGCTTTTGGTTTAGCTATTGCGGTTGTGACGAATGTTTTAAAGGAAGACTATTGGAAGAAAACATATAAGAAGAAAATGGAAGGTTTTATTCATGCCTGCCTGGAGAAGAAAAAGAAGATTGACAGTAATATCATGAAGCAATATATCCAAGAGATTAATGAGTTATGTGGTGTAGATTTGATGGGAGATAAGTTATGAAGTACAAGACAACGGCAAATTTAATATTAAGAAAGTCCGCAGCTAAGAAATCTTTAAAGATTTTTACGATTGGAAAAGGAAAAATTGTAAAAACTCTTAATAATACTATCCGATGGGACGGAAATTTACCTTATGTAAAGGTGAAATACAATAAAAAGATAGGGTATGTATGTGCCAAATATTTAAAGGGATATGTTATCAAGTCAGAAAAAACGACAAGTAAAGCGTATCCATTAAACCTTCATATTAGCAATGGTACTTCTGAAATGCTGGATATTAAAGTTCCGCAGCAGGATGCATTTGGAGAATGGCTTGATAAGCATGGTTGTAGTATCGTGGCGGCCTGCATTGGATTACAGCTTAAAGGGATTTTTAAAAGTCCATCTGAATTATACAAAGTAGCTGCAAAAGATTATAAAAGATTTATGCCAAATAAATTAACCTTGTATGGTACATCTCGCCTTTTAATGCGTTACATTAAAAACGCTGTATCTTATCATGAATTGAAGGGTAACACCAGTGCGGAAGATATAAAACGAATTGATGCAGCGGTCAGAAATGGGGATTTTGTTTTAATAGAGCAGAAGAATCCGATTCATACAAACATTATTGTTGGTCGTTCCGGCGGTAGAACAGTAATTGCGACTAACGGAACAATAAAGTATACCACAGTCACAAAATTAATTAAAATTGCTTCTCATAATGCAACACATAATGGATATATCATCATAAAGAAATAAGATTACATGAAACGGAAATGTTCGATATGTGGAGAAGTGAAAGAAGAATTATATTTTAGATTTATGAAGCATCGTGGAAGATATAATTCTTACTGCAAGGACTGTGAAAGATGGTATATGAAAAATTATATGAAATCCTATAGAGAAATCGGGAGAAAGTGAAGATGGGAGAAATGATAATTGATGCCTTTGCCGGGGGAGGCGGGGCAAGTGTGGGGATTGAAATGGCTCTTGGCAGACCTGTAGATATAGCAGTAAATCATGATCCGGATGCAATCTTGATGCACAAAACAAATCATCCTAATACAGTGCATTTGACGGAAGATATATTTAAAGTAGATTTAAAAAAGTACAACATGTAGCCCTTATGTGGGCGAGTCCGGATTGCACATCTCATAGTAAAGCAAAAGGAGGCAAGCCCCGCGAAAAGGGGCTGAGAATGCTTCCATGGGCGGTATACAAACATGCGAAAGTGATTCTTCCAGATGTAATTATGATGGAAAATGTTGAGGAGATACAACAGTGGGGACCTCTGGATGCAAAAGGATATCCAATTCCAGAGCGAAAGGGAGAGGATTATAAAAAATTTATTTCGGCAATGAAAAGTCTTGGTTATATTTTTGATTGTCGTGAGCTGGTAGCGGCAGACTATGGTGCGCCAACCACGCGCAAGCGATGGTATGCAGTGTTTCGGAGAGATGGCAAGGAAATTAAATGGCCAGTACAGACGCATAGCAAGGACGGGACAGATGGACTGAAAAAATGGGTTCCAGTATCTAGTGTATTGAATTTCAGAGATTTGGGAAAATCAATATTTGGAAGAAAAAAACCTCTTGCCAAGAATACTATGAATCGTACAGCTCAGGGATTAAAAAAATTTGTTTTCAATAATCCAGAGCCATTTATAGTGCAAGTAAATCATAGTGGGGATAATTTCAGAGGTCAAAACATCCATGAGCCAATGCCGACAATTACAGGTAAACATGGATTTGGAGTTATCACTCCATATGTTATTCAGTATCATTCCGAAACAACAAAAGATGGTGTAAGAGGACAAAATATTGCCGCTCCACTACAAACAATAGATACCAGTAATAGATATGGTTTGGTGATTGCATTTCTTGAAAAATTCTATAAATCTGGAATAGGACAAGCATTAAGCGAACCATTACATACAATTACGACAAGCCCCGGTCACTTTGGGCAAGTATCTGTATTAGCGGTGAAGTGGGAAGAACTAAAAAGAGCTGGTATTGAACAAGAAGTAGCTCAAAAGGCTACATGGGTATCACAATTTATAATGGAATATTATGGTTGTGGGATAGGCTCAGCAATCAATGAACCGCTACATACCATAGTGACAAAAGACAGATTTGCACTGATTACAATTCTTGGAGATGAATATGCAATATTAGATATTTATCTGCGGATGTTGCAGCCAGAAGAATTGAAATTAGCACAGGGTTTTC
>OGJY01003694.1_pt1 | contig 12264 bp, 10 predicted proteins | sample 1572231 | NCBI WGS metagenome assembly OGJY01 (sample SAMEA2582121, study PRJEB24529) | metagenome | biome: Human gut stool | place: China | collected 2011
GACAATCCATTTGTCCAGTCCTATTTTTTGTCGAATTTCTAAAATATTTATAAACAGCCAGATATCTACTTATACCACAGACCAATATCTGTGATTGGGGTATCCTCCCACTGCATATGATCGCTGTATACATCCTGAATTGTAATTCTTATATTGTTCATATCTGCAGCCGGATCAAGCTGCACCAGAAATTCCTGTTTTACATCTGCAAATGTTATCGTCCAACTGTTATTTCCGGAATTGATCAACAGTGTCTTAGGTCTGTAATTTTCATTAAAGTATTCCTCTGTTTTCCAGTTTCCAAGTTTGAACGTCATATACTCCACAGAATATGTTTTATCAAAAACAAAATTCATATATTCGCCAACGCCTGATCCGGATACACCTTCCTGCCAGTTTGTAGTATCATCACCATCAAATATAAAAATCGGCTTATTGTCAACCATATCCTGATCAATTGTTGATGATGCATAGGAATCGGTTATCTGATCCTTACCAATCTTTTTATAGGACGCTTTTACCTCTTTTAATGTATCTGCATTATCTATCAGATGTGTTTCAGATTCCTGTGGATTCTCTGCTTCTTCTACAGAATCTGATCCATTTTCCGGAACTGGTTCCGGTTCCTCTTCTGATGTTCCATTTTCGGGCGTTTCTTCCCCGGAATGATTTACTACCGGTTTATTATCCTCAGCTTTTTTATCCGGAAATCCTCTTAAAACCATCACTACAATAAACGCAATGGCAACTATTTCCAGTATAACTGCAAAAATCAGAATTCCGGATTTCTTTTTCTTTTTGTGTGGTCCCTGTCCACCTGACACACCTCCGTTATCCGTCAGGCGATGTCCGCAGCTTCCACAATATTCATCATTTTTACTCACAGGTGAGCCACATTTCGGACAATTCATAACTCTCTCCTTTTCCCTCTATAAACAACTGTGAACATACTGCACTGCATCCGAAAGTTCAGCAGCCTCCAGATCTTTGTTTCCTGAAGCAGCCATAACACACACGATATATTCTTTTCCATCTGCAAAAACAATTCCGACCTCAGCATAAGTACCATTATTAATACCATTCTGATTGCAGAAGTTTCCGCCATTATATAAAGTATCTGATTTAAAAATCGCATGTCTTACCGCATCATCTCGAATCTTCATGTAATTTATGAGATAGTCTCTGTTTATGGCACTGAACTGATTATCATAAATTTCCTGGATCATTTTAGTCGCATCTTTGGCAGAAATCATATTGTCTTCTCCTGATGCCATAAGTTTCCGGCGCATAATAACACTGTCAAACCCATGAGCCTGGCAAGTCTGCTGGATTCCTTCCATAGTCAGGAAATCAATCATGGAATTAGTCGCATTATTGTCACTGTACATCAGCATACTCTGAAGAAGGGTATCAATGGATAACTGCTGTCCATTCTGCCCTGAACTGAGATTTCCTCTTCCTCCGGCATACAAATCAGATGTGTAGCTGAAAGTTACCGGTGTATCCAGACTAATTTCTCCTGCTTCAATTTTAGCTGCAACCGTATACAGAATCGGAACAGTGACCATTCCCGTTGCAGACATGGAAGTACGGCTTAAATCCGTTCCACGTCCATGACCATCACGACAATTCCACACATACAGGCTCTCCTGAGCTCCTGAACCCTTCGCTCCAAACACCTCAGTATCAATATGCGGCATATCAATGGTTGCCACCTTTGGAACTTCGGTAGGTGTAGGAATTGGCGTTGGCGTTTCCTGTACAGTTTTCTTATCAGATTTGTCTTTCTCTTTATTTTCATCTGATTCTTCCGTTTTGCTCTCTTTTGCAGAGTTACTCTCTTTCGCAGAACTGCTCTCATCTGATGTTTCATTTGAATCCAGCTGTTTCGTTGTTTTTGTAGAATCAGTCGTTGTTTCATAATTAGCTTTGTAATATTTCAGCCCGAATACTGCCAGCAAAGCAAGCAAAACCACTCCCAGCACCCCGACCATAATTGGAAGCACTTTACTTTCAGAAGCAGCGGGAGGATAATACTGACCTCCCTGTGCCTTTCCCTTTTCTCTGGATGTATTATTACCGACATTACCGGTATTGCCATGAGAAACCGTTTTCTGGCGGTTTTCTGTCCTGACCGATTTCTGTCCATTATACAGACAGTCATAAAGTTCTTCCATTGATTGCAGACGTTCATTTTTGTACACAGCCAGACCTTTTCGGATTGCATATTCTACCTGCGGAGGACAATCCGGCTGAAAATACGAAATTGGCCGCAGCTGATCCTGATATGTACGTTCCATGGATTCCGGAGGTATCTGTCCGGTAATACACCGATACATAGTTGCACATAATGCATATACGTCCGTCCATGGTCCCTGTTCTCCATGTGTACGATACTGTTCTTCAGGTGCATATCCTGGTTTCAGCATGATAGACAGACTTTTGCCGCCTGAGGAAACAAAATCTCTTGCCCCTCCAAAATCAAGTATCTTAACTGATCCGTCCTTCGTGAGCATAATATTATCCGGGCTGATATCTCTGTGGATCAGATTTATTTTGTGAACCTGACCAAGAGATCTGATCAGAGGTCTCATCATTTCCAGCGTTTTACTGACAGATATTCTTCCGCCTCTTTCCTTCAGATATGCCTTCAAAGTTTCACCGTCCAGATATTCCATTACAATATAGGCAGTATGATTTTCTTTAAAGAAATCTTTTACCGTAACAATCTCCGGAAGTTCGATACATTTTGCAAGGATCTTGGCCTCATTAATAAACTTTTCCCTTCCTGTCTCAAAAAATGTCTGTGCCTCTCCGGAATATGACTGAACCGTATAGCTGTTATTGCTTGTATCTCGTATGGCACAACCGTTTGGGTAGTACTCTTTGATTGCTACACGCATTTCCAGATTGAGATCCATACCAATGTAGGTAATGCCAAAACCACCTTCGCCAATAGCTTTACCTACCAGATATTTTCCCTCAAGGATCACAAACGGTGCAAGATGATGCGGCGGAATAGTATCTTCTGCCGGATCATAGCCACAATGCTCACACCTTCCTTCAGGACTGGCTTTTTCCTTCATGCAGTTTATGCATAAATTCTCTATTTTCATTTACTCCTCCAAACTGTCTGCCTTAATTCATTTCTTTTTTTCTGTATTTGTCCCAGCTGAAATCCGGTCCGCAAAGTGGAATGAACATAAGGCTCGTCTCACCCAGCGTGATCACATCATGATCTTTTAAAATCTCGCTGTTTAATACAACATTGTCATTCAGATAAAACAACTCATGGGATTCCCCCGGCTGTGCATAGAAAATACCTGCACGCGGCTCGAAGATCACACATGCATGGCGATGTCTCGCAACTGCCAGGTCTCCTCTGATCACAACGTCCATATCCTCGGCACGTCCGACAAAGTTCTTCCCTTCTCTAAGCTGGAAACTCTGTCCCATGCACTCTCCCTGGATTCCCACCAGCCATCCGACAACCGGCTGTGTTCCTTTATTTCCGGAAATAGCATGTGAAAAAATTCCCACTGTTTTCTGGTCATCACTCGGAGTATTTCCGCCTGCATATGCAAAAGGTTGCTGCGGCATAGTCGGTGTAACTGACGGAGCCGGCTGATCATTTGGAACTGTCATTCCTATTGTTTTCTGGTCATCATTCATCTGCTGGCAGTGAGGGCATGTCTGATATTTATCTGCATCATAAAAGTGTCCGTTTTCGCATTTCTGTAAGTTCATAGTATTATCCTCCAATTTCTGTCTCTGTTCTGGTCAAGCGGCTAAAATCATCCGCTTCGCTACTTACTCATAACCAAATAACTGCTTCGCAGTTTGGTTAAACCTGATATCAAATCAGGGGCAAAATCTCTTTTAACCCTGACATCCTATCATTTCCTTACTGTAAAATAAACTCATTGCTTCCCTGTCCAAGGATGATCCTTGTTCCTCTTGAGCACCTTGTCGGCACTTCCCGGTCAAGCTGTACAGTACCATTCATCCTTGTTCCAAGAGAAGAATAATCTGTCACATAATAGCAGTTCTCAGATGCATTAAACTGAACTGTGCAGTGACGTCTGCTGATATCTCTGTCTGAGAGAACCAGGTTACTTGCAGCACCATCTCTGCCGATGGTTACCATCTCACCATCCAGAATGTTGATCTCTGCACCCTGCATACTGCCTTTCGTGCAGACAAGTGCACCATGTGCCATTCCAATGGTCCATCCTGTCATCTGTGTAGTTTCCTCAGATTCCTGCTGTGCAGCTGATGATATTCTTTTCTGAGAAGAATTTCCGGAGCTTCCTGAATTTCCGTATCCTCCGGCGTCATAGCCATAGGAATCTCCATAGCCACCCTGCGCATATGCTGCATTATCGATAAACTCTTCATTGTATTTACGGCAGATCTTATTCATATTCTTGAACATTAAATGGTATGAAATAAGACCTCCAACTCCCAACAGCAAACACCACAGAATAAGTGTTGTTCCACTCTCATCAACCCTTACTCCATAATCGTCACCGGATCTCTGGATCGTATTTCCCACTTTATAAAGCCAGTACCAGCTATAGATACCACAGGTAACAATCATAAGCAGGATCACGATAATAAAATTCGGTGATCTCCATCCGTCTGGATCTTTTGCAGAACTTACGTCATTCAGGTCATTCGTAAAACTCCACATAAAAATCAGTCCATAAATTCCACAGGTAACTACTGATAACAACATATAGATCAACAAAGACCTGTCTTCTTTTTTTCGTTCCACTTGCTCTCTCCTCCTTAATTTTCCTTAGTTTTCATACGCTCTTATCTGCTGTCCTTCGCCACATTACGAAGCAGGAAAACACTGACAATCGTAAAAGCCAGCATCATACCTGCCAGAATTCCCCATGACTGCAGCAAATGTCCTTTCGTACATTCAAAGAAATCCTCTGCCGCATGTTCCAGTGTCGGGAACTGTTCCTGCATGCGAAGCTGCATACCATTCAGATCAGCAATACTTCCCAGTGATTCCACGGACCATCGGCTCACAGTAAGATAAGAAATCCATTCTCCTGCGCCTTCTAATTTAAACAAAATTCCAGAGAACAACAGCTGCACGATCAGGATAAATGGCGCTACCGCCATTGCTTTATCTCCTGTCTTCACAAGAGATGATATGATAAATCCCATTGCCATAGAAGCCAGCACTGTCAGCCAGACTGTCAGAAATACTTCCAGGTAAAAAGAATCAAAGAAGATTCCGGAATGAGATTTTCCCACAGTTATCAGGAATACCGCTGTCAACAGAATACTCTGGATCAGTCCGAGCAATGCCTGAATAATAAACTTTGAGAGAATGTAAACCGGAAGCTTCAGGTTTGCCATATATTCTCTCTTTATAATGACTCGTTCTTTACAAATTTCCTGGATTGAATTAAACAATCCCATCCAGATTGCCGAACAGCTCAATGCAAATAACATCGATTTCGTAGACTCATAAATATCAAAGATGTCATCCTCCGAAACAATGTAGAGCAGGAATCCGATCAATATTGGCTGCAGGAACGTCAAAAACAATTTCGGCAGATCATTCTTAATCAGCTCTGCATACCTGAGACTCAGATACGAAAGCTGTCGCATCCACGATGTCTTTCTCTCTTTTAACTCGGATTTTCCTTCTTTCTCCGGTTCCGGGAGATTGTCGGAGCCTACGCAGTGTTCATACTGTTCTTCCCAGAACTGCGGATCCTTCGCAATAATATTATAAACATTGACCAGACTGTCTGTCTGGAAAAACATCAGTGCCTGCTGTGCTGTTCCAACGAAACATAAACGGCCACCCGGTCCCATAAATATGATCTTGTCACACATATCCAGACTCTGAGTTGTATGCGTAACCATAATAATGGTCTTGTCCTTTGTCTTTGACAATTTACTCAGAATGGTCATCAGATTCTTCTCTGTTCCAGGATCCAGTCCTGATGTAGGTTCATCCAGGAAAAACAGTTTCGGATCTGCCAGCAGTTCTACGGCAATACTTGCACGCTTCTTCTGCCCGCCGGACATTTTTCGGATATAAGTGTTCTCATGCTCTTTCAATTCCACCATATCCAGGACTTCTTCAATCTTTGCATCAATCTCATCTTTGGTGGTATCTGCGGACATCTTTAATTTTGCTGTATAATAGAGCATTTTCCGCAGAGTCAGGTTCTCGTAAATGATATCCTGCTGCGGCACATAGCCAATGATACTTTTCAGATGCTGGAAATTCTCTCTCAGATTAATTCCATTGAGAAATACCGCTCCCTGAACATCCTTATCAAATCCGCTCATTGCATTCATCAGCGTTGTTTTGCCTGCACCGGAACCACCGATGATCGCTACAAATTCATTACTCTCAATCTGGCAGTTCACATGATTTAAGATGACTTTCTTCTGTTTGCCAACCCTCTTGTGGAGATTTCGTGTCTCAAGCGCCACGCCCTTTGCCACTGTCTTAAACAGCAAAAACTTCTCCGCAAAAATCATTCGATAATCCAGAATCTGTATCTCATCCTGATTCTTCAAAACAGCCGAATCCTGTACACCCCGCCCATTCACCAGAAGGCCGTTTGTGCTCTTTAGATTATGTATCACGCATTTTCCATCCTCTTCCTGTATGATGGCATGCTGTCTGGATACATTACTGCTTTTTAATACCACATCGTTTTTGCTGCTTCGTCCGATCGTTAACTGAGCTTTTCCGATAGGAATTCGCTTCCACGTTTCCTCGCCCTGTTCTGTATCAAACAAAACCGTGATGGAATCATTCTCTGACCCTGCCGATATTCTCAGCAGCGCACCGTCCTGAATTTCCACCCGTCTGGTGGTCTGATGCAGAAATCCTCTTAATCCGCCGGACTCCACAACCGTTCCATTACTACTATTTAGATCTCTGTAATAGATCTTATTTCCTTCAAAAGTGATCTCTCCATGTCTCCCTGACACAAACCGGAAAGGAAGCTGCACAGTATTTGTACCCATTTCTCTTCCAAGGCTGATCGTCCGGGTATTCTGAACTGGAATCTCACTTTTATTTATTCTGCCTTCCGGATCAATGACAGAAATAAAAACGCTCTCTCTCATACCTTTTCCCCTCATTTATTTTCTATGAAAAAAGCTTAAGAATCCTTTTTCCTCTTTCTCATTCTCTCCCAGATCTTTCATGATCTGCTTCTCCGTCTGTTTCGGAACTGTAATGCCATATTCCGACATAGACGGCAGCTTCCGTTTCATATTTTCATTCAAAACACCATAGGGTTCTTCTCCCGTCAGCATCCTGTAAAAAACGGCCGCCATACTGTATTTATCTGTTTCAGTACTCTTCTGTAACGGTACTTTTCTGTAAGAAGCAGGTACATATCTACTCCAGAAAATAGTATTCTTTATATCATCCAATGCGTCACCAGACCATGATGGATCCAGCAGTTTCACTTCTCCATTCTGACACAGGATAATGTTATCCGGCGTAATGTTTCCGTGAACGATCTTGTTCTGATGAAGCCCAGACACTGCATCCTGCAGTTTCGCCATAATGTTCTCTGCCACCGGCAGACTAAGAGGATTCTGCCTGCTCAGAAGTTCACGCAGTGTCATTCCATTTACATATTCCATTACACTGTATACTGTATTATTTTCCCGAAAGAAAGCATACACAGGAATGAGTTGCGAAATATCCTGACGTTTATGCAGTTTCTCCATATGTGAAAGGAATACATCTTCCAGACGTTTCCATAGATCCTGACTTACCTCACTCTTCACCTGAATCTGTCCCTGAGCTCTGCATGCTGTTTTAACAGGAAACCACTCTCTGATATAAACTTTCTGTTCCAGAAGTGCATCCCAGGCAATATAAAGAAATCCAATCCTGTCTTTTCGCACTGCATCTCCGATAATAAAACGCCGGTTCAAAATGGTCTCTTCCGGAATCTGGTCTGTATAAACGGAGGCTGCATCTCGTTTTCTACCACAATATGGGCAGAAATCTGTCTGCTCATATTCCTCCATACATTTCATGCATTTCGGCATATCTTTCTCCTCCTGTTATCCACAATCCTGACTGATTTTCAGCAGGATCACTGTCGTATTATCCTGACCATTTCTGCCCCATCTGCCTGCAGTCTTTCGTAGTCTCTCTCCCGCAATAGAAATATTGCCTCCACTTTCCGTGACGACTGCCTCAATCTGCTCCTCTGTCAGCGTCTTGTACAGTCCATCACTGCACAACAGAAGGATGTCCCCGTCCTGCAGTTGGAATGGAATCTCATTCGTATCTATCAGAATGATATTTCCCAGACCAAGATAACTGGTCAACGCCTCTCCTCTGCTGATCTCTGAATTATAGAAATCTATATCAACCTTTCCTGCTTTTAAATTCTCCCGCAGCATAGTCTTATAGTTGTGGTCTTTCGTCAGACGTGTAAGATGCTTATTTCTTAAAATATACAGTCTGCTGTCACCTACAGACATCCAGTGCAGAAGGCCTTCGCAGATCACTGCTGACACAATGGTCGTTCCTGCATCCAACTTATGATGTTGTTCATCTGTAAGAGTACTTACCAGACGATCCATCCTTCTGGCTTCTTCTTCCAGAAACCCGGGAATGTTCTGGATCGGCCAAGCCTCTTCCAGATCTCTCAGGAAATGCTGCACAGTCTGATCACTAGCCATTTCTCCGTGTTTCAGACCACCCATTCCATCACAGAGCACTGCCATGGCAGATCTGCCATCCGTGACTGCTTTGGCTGCGTCCTGCTGATATTCCCTTGTTCCCTGATCTGTCATCGTATATGTTTCAATTTTCCATAGATTATCCAGTTCCATACGCTTCCCTTCTATGTATAGTTACCAGACAATTTTTGCCTGGATATTCCCTGCTGTAATTTCATCATTCGGCAAAAGCTTTCTTCTCCTGTTCAGGCGAACTCCGTTAACTAATGTTCCGTTACTGCTCTCCAGATCTGTGATATAAACATCATTTCCATCTGTCTCCAGTGCAAAATGCTGTCTGGACATCTTTGGATCATCGAAGTAAATATCACAGTCATCGCTTCGTCCTGCCATAGCACTTCCATTGATCGTAATCTTCAGCTCACATTTTCCATTGATCTGATCTTTCATCAGGAAAGTAACTGTTTTCTGCGGAAGATTTACCACGGAAACATGCTGCTTTACATCCACATTGGATGCCAGGGTTGCTTTGCCATCCACATAGATTACGCCTTTGTTCTTCTTGACTTTCTTATAAGTCACCACAACTACAATGATCACGCCAGCTACTACCACTGCTGCAATTCCTGCGATCAGAATGATCCAGAACGTTGTAGATTTGCCCTTTTTCGCTCCGTCCAGATCAAAGCTGTCTAGCTTTGTGATACCGTTCTTCTCCATGGAGCAGTCTGTAATGCCGGAAAAATTAATCTGATAGTTTCCTGTATACAGTTTGTCCTTGAAAGTAAGAACCGCATAAGGCGTTTCTTTCTCTGAATAAAAAACAGAGTCTACGGCAACAGCTTCGCCGTCTCTTTCTACCTTATAATCTGCCAGGTTATCGGCATTCAGAACTTTCTCAGAGAATGTCAGTTTCAGTTCGTTATCGCTCTCTTTTTCCCACTGAACTACCTGTGGTGCTTCCGTATCCGGAATCCATCTTGTAGGGATTACCTCTTTTGTATCAGTTACCTGCTGATCCAGAAATTTCACAGTCAGGTCTTCTCTTGTGTTGCTTGCTACATTGGTATCACTGTGGAAGAATGCCACGTAACTGTCCTGGACTGTATTTCGGATCTGATTCATAAGATCCAGACAAGTTCCTGAATTAAAGATACTCAGGGTACCACCTGTATTTCGGGCAAGTTCTCCGAAACTGTTGATATATTCTTCTTTTCCAACGTCTACTGCAATGGCATACATCGGAATTCCCTTATGATTCAGTTCGCTTACTGCCTCATTGGAAGTCGCCTGTCCTGTCACACAATCTTCGCCATCTGTGATCGTAATGATTACCCGGCGTTTCTCCTCTGTCTGTGCCGCCTGATCGATCATGTCTGCAGTCTTGACCAGTGTCTGAAACAGTACAGTTTCCATATCGTCATTCTTCAATCCCTGGACAACAGCTGCTGCATCCTGTGGATTCTCAGAACCATTCAGCACTACATTTGATTCATCACCAAAAGTCAGAAGAACACATTTATCCTTTTCACCTTCGGATGAGATAAAATTAATAATACCATCTTTGATATTTGCAAATTGACTGTCCGGAATGGACGCCGAAATATCCAGCAGAATGTAATAATCGACACCCTCATTCAGCTCACTGAATTGCGCAGATTTATCATAGTTCAGGGCTTCCCCTCCCAGATATGCTTCATAATTCTGCTCCTGCTGGTCACTTCGGTAATATACTCTTACATCCGGCATATGTAAGGAAATCTGCTCAATCTCACAGGACTGTGCATATACATTGAATGGAATCATCAGACACATTCCTGTCAGCAGAAATCCTGTTATTTTTCCTATTCTTTTTCTTCTCTCTCCCATGTTTCTCCCTCCACGCAGAACGGAACAAATGTAAATTCACTCTCTCCAAGTGTGATCTTGTCTCTGCTCTTTATTTCTTTTGCTTTTACAAGCATCTCATGATTGACCATGGTGATAGTTCCACATCCAGGTGAGAGGAAAAATTTGTTGGATCTGTGGTCATAGACCAACACTGCGTGTCTTTCTCTTGAAATGGCAGGATCATCTACGATACAGATATCCATCTGGCAGCCTCTTCCAATCCAGTTGTTTCCATTATAAATGCGGTAGTCTCTTCCTTTTTCCCTTCCCTTCGTGCACACCAGCCATCCTGTCACGAAATCCTTACCTGACTGTCTGCCGAAAACGCCGATGGTTTTCTGGTCGTCACCTTTGGGTGGCTCATACAGACCAACAGTCACAGACTCTGATGTCTCTATACTGTCATCTCTCTTTGGGATCATAATTGTTACCTGATCCCGCATCTGCTCTTCGTACCGGTTTCTTTCGTTTTCCAGTTTCACACAATACGGACAGGAAGTATATTTGTTGTTGTCAAAAAAATGTCCGTTTTCACACTTTACAATTGCCATGTTTCTCTTCCCCACTCAAACTTTTTTGTTGAAGAATATTCAAATTATTTTTTAATCATAGATTTTGATTATTCAACGGATAAATATTCTATGTTCAATTTCTATATTCTTTATAAATATAAGCATCCATAGTCTGATTCCTGTAAGTATTTTACTTAGAATCAATATAAACACAGATTGCAGAATAATTATCCATATCTTTACCCTCACCATGTTTCTGCACAATCTTCTCCATTTTCTCAAGCCATTGTGCCACGCTGTAGGACTGTTTCAAGGTTTTCTCCATCTCTTTCTCTGTGATCAGTTCCCAGAAACCATCTGAACAAAGGATAAATGCCTGATCTCCTGTTTTCTCAATGGGGTCAGCCAGTGAATAAGCTTCCCCTTCCCACGGTGTCCCGAGAACACGCAGTACTCGGTTTCTGTCCTTATGATGCCGGATTTCCCTTTCTTTAATCTGGCCTCCCAATGCAAGCATCTGCGGTACACTGTGATCCAGAGTTCTGCTTACCATCCGGTCTTTGTGAAAATAATAGAGTCTGGAATCTCCGATATGTCCCCAACGTATCTGTTTTTCTGTAATCTGGAGCACAACCATAGTGCTCTTCATTTCTTCTTTTTTTCCTTTTTGTGCTTTCTTCTGCAGAAGCCATTGTTGTGCGTTTTCAAACGCATGAGACAGATACTCATTACTGTCTCTCTCCCGCCGGAATACATCAATTGCTTCTCCTGTCACACAGGCCGAAGCTTCATCCCCGCCCCCGTGACCGCCAAGGCCGTCTGCAAGTGTAAATACATAGTTTCCTTCCATCGTACACATCTCTACAGAATCCTCATTACACTGCCTGCTGCCTGGGCGACTTATCATTGAATAGCTAATCATACTATTGGTCCTTCCATTATTTTAGTTATCTATTCGCATTACTTAGAATACTAGCTTCTCAAAATGCTGATAATCTATCGGATTCGTCCAATTACCTCCCCAGGTGAATCCATATTTTGTAAATGTAGAGTAACAGATATCTTCATCACTTGCTACGATCACATGCGGCTCACCAACATATCTGTTGTTCACATACTCGTCTGCATTTCTATGACTATTTTCCCCATTTTCCACATA
>OGJY01003702.1_pt1 | contig 12241 bp, 16 predicted proteins | sample 1572231 | NCBI WGS metagenome assembly OGJY01 (sample SAMEA2582121, study PRJEB24529) | metagenome | biome: Human gut stool | place: China | collected 2011
ATCTTTTATGTATAATACCTATTTTTTTAGAATCTTTTTGCGTGATCTTCCTATTGTTTCTAGCACATATATATTTTGTGTTTCTAAATGTGTTCACATATTTATATAAGTATTTTTCGTTTGTTCGTTGGCTCTTTCTAGTATGCAGATATGCTAATTTTGGTTGTGGCGGATATATGGAATTGTTATAATATTGGTATGAAGAAACGGATAAATTAGAATTTTTAAATGAGGTGTTAGATATGAATGTTGAGCTAAGAAAATGGACTCTTGAAGATAAAGACTCTCTTATCGCAATGTGTAATTCGATTGATAGAAGTTATTTATCAGACAGGCTACCTAACCCATATACAAATAAATCTGCCCAATGGTGGTTGAATATGGTCAAAGAAAATGATGATAAAAAAGGCGTATTTCGAGAAATTGTTTTTAATGGAAAAGTCGTAGGTACAATATCAGTCGAACAAAAGGAAGATGTATATCGAAAAGATTCTGAAATTGGTTATTATCTATTACAAGAGGCATGTTCAAAAGGAGTCATGAGCGAAGCTGTAAGACAGATTTGCGAAATTGCTTTTGAAAAATTAGATATTATTCGTATTACAGGACTTGTATATAAACCAAATATTGCGTCAAGAAAAGTGCTAGAAAAGAATGGTTTTATACTTGAAGGAGTAATGGAAAAAGCAGTTATTAAAAACGAAAACATTTATGATTTATGTATTTATGGAAAAGTAAGGTAAATTAATAAGAAAGATTTAATTGTATGATAGGTTTAAAAAGAGGTACTGTAAAATTGATAATTCATCAGGAAAAATGGGACAACGAAGCAAATCGAACAATTAAAGAGTTAAAAGACTTCTTAGGTAATGTTGCTATTGATATTCAGCACATTGGAAGCACAGCTATTGCTTCAATACATGCAAAGCCCATTATTGATATTGTGATTGGTGTATATAATTTAATTGATATTGTACCATATATTGATGTATTAAAAGAAAAAGAATTAATTTATCGAGGAAATGATGTTTCTAATCAAATATTATTTGTAAAAGGTGATTTTGAAAAAGATATTAGAACGCATCATATCCATGTAGTTAAATGGGATGGGATTGAATGGAATAATTATATTAATTTTCGTGATTATTTAAATGCTTTCCCTTTAAAAGCTAAACAATATGATAATTTAAAACAAGGACTTGCAAATAAGTTTTATAATGATCGTAAACAATATACTAAAGGAAAGCAACAGCTAATAGATAACTTTCTTATAGAAGCAAGGATATGGAAAGGTAAATAATGATGATTCAAACCCTTATTTACAACACTGAAAAAATTATATAAATTTTGAGGAGAAAATAATTATGACTATAAATGAAAAAGCAGACTTAATTATAAATGATATAAAGAGAGAAATTAGTATAAACCCTATTCAAATTTTTAAAAATATTACCAAAAATGACTATATTAGTATTCATGGTCCAGAACATCATATTTTAGATGGAGCAAGTATACTTGTTGCTTATAAAAATGCTGGTGGTAATATTGATTTAGATGAGGCACTTTTGAAGCTAAAACAAGAAGGATTAAGAATGCCAGGAGCTATGTGTGGTTTATGGGGAGTTTGTGGTGCTATAACATCCATAGGTGCAACATTATCTATCATTGATGGTACTGGACCGTTAACTAAGGATGGAACTTGGGGAAATCATATGCAGTTTACTTCAAAAGCAATCTCAACATTAGGAAAAATCAATGGTCCAAGATGTTGTAAAAGAGATGCAATGATTGCTTTTAAGTATGGTGTAGAATATATCAATTCTCATTATGAAGTTAAACTTGAATATGAAGATATTAAGTGTGAGTATTCAAATTTAAATATGCAATGTATCAAAGAAAGATGTCCATTTTATGAGTAAGAAAAAAGTAGCTTTTATTTGTATTCATAATTCTTATCGTAGTCAAATATCGGAAGTATTTGGTAAACATTTAGGTTTTGATGTATTTGAAAGTTATTCAATAGGAACGGAAACTAAATCTTAAATCAATCCAGACGTAGTTCGTATTATGAAAGAGTCATATGGAATTGATATGGAACAAAATCAATATTTGAAATTGATATCAGATATTCTTAAAGTAGATATTATTATTTCTATGGGATGTAATGTAAGTTCTCCTTTTATAGGAAGAATTTTTGATAATAATTGGTAACTAGAAGATTCTGTTGAAAAAACAGATGAAGAGTTTAAAATCACTATTAAAAAGATAGAACAAAATATTATTGAATTGAAGAAGAATATTTAACTAAAAATTTCAGTTTGACAATTTCATATCTATACATATAAAGCAGTTAGTTTTAGAATTGACTACTTTTTAACAAAAGACATTACTGAGATATCAATGATGTCTTTTTAGTGTTGTTCTATTGTCATATCAAGGTTCATTCAATCGTGGTAAAATGAGAGTTTTTCTTATATTTTAAAATACTTGAAATTATAGTGTTTATGAGGATAATCAAAAATTTGATATAAAATTTATTATAAAATGTACTAATATAAACAATAAAGATAGTCTAGAATTTTGACTAGTGATAGTAATAAACAAAGTGTTAAATATTTTTTTGCTATCATAGTATTTTGTTTTAAACTGTATTTTAAAAAGTAAGTTTTTAATAGTTGGAAAAACTGATTTTAAAATTAGTACATGTTATAATGTATTTAAATAAAATTTGTAAATGATAATTAATGGGGGTTTACACTATGAATGATATAAAAATTATTTTTTTTGATATCGATGGAACATTGATTGATATGAAGAAAAAACAAATTTCAAAAAAAGTATTAGAAACATTAGTGAAACTTAAAAATAATGGAATTAAGATTTGTATTGCTACTGGAAGATCACCAATGCAAGTACCACATTTTCCAAATGTTGAGTTTGATGCTTTTTTAACTTATAACGGTTCTTATTGTTTTAATAAATATAAAGATATTTTCAGTAATCCTTTAAAAAAAGAAGATGTTTATATTATTATAAATAATGCTAAAAAAATTGGACGTCCACTATCTTTAGCTACAAAAAATAGATTAGCTGCAAATGGTAGTGATAAAGATTTAGATGAATATTATGGATTCAGTGGAAATAAAGTTAAAGTTGCAGATGATTTTGATACAGTAGTAAATACTGAAGAAATTTATCAAATTATGTTAGGATGTTATAAAAATGAGTATGACTTGATTATGAAAGATGTTAAAGATGCTAAAATTGCAGCATGGTGGGATCGGGCGATCGATATTATTCCTTTAAGTGGTGGTAAAGGTGTGGCAATTAATAAAATATTAGACTATTATCAATTAACTAAAGAAGAAGCAATGGCTTTTGGTGATGGTAATAATGATATTGAAATGTTAGAGGCTGTTGGTAGAGGTGTTGCTATGAAAAATGCTTCATTAGAATTAAAATCTATTGCTGATGATATATGTGATGATGTTACAAATGATGGGATTTATTCCTACTGCAAGGCTATTGGCTTGATATAAGATTACATAAAGAAAGCTGGTTTTATAAATGGAAAAATGGTTGAAATGGGCAATAGAAATACAAAGTCTATCACAAATTGGATTGACTTATACAAAAGATGTTTACGATAGAGAAAGATATGAAAGATTAAGAGAAATATCAGCGGAAATGCTTGCTAAAAAGACAGAAGTAAGCATAGAAAAAGTTAAAGATTTATTTTGTCATGAAACAGGTTATCAAACACCAAAAATAGATACAAGGGCGGTAATATTTAGGGATAATAAAATATTACTAGCTCATGAAAATAATGGAACGTGGTCTTTACCAGGTGGTTGGTGTGATGTTTTAGAATCTGTTAAATCGAATACTGAAAAAGAAGTTAGAGAAGAAACAGGACTTAATGTAAAAGCTGTAAAAATTATTTCTATACAAGATAGAAATAAGCATAATAAGCCTGTTTATGCTTATGGTGTGTGTAAAATTTTTGTTTTATGTGAAGTCATAAATGGTAAATTTGTTGAAAATATAGAAACAACAGAAATTCGTTATTTCTCTTTACAAGATTTACCACATAATTTAGCAGAAGAAAAAACGAATAAAGAACAAATTGAAATGTGTTTTAAAGCATATTTAAACGAAAATTGGCAAACTCAGTTTGATTAAGTTATAAGTGTTTATTAATATATGGATTTAAAAATATTGGATAGGCTTGATAAGGAAAATAATATAATGTAGGTGTTTTTTATTCCATTTTAGTGGATACATTAAAAAATATAGCTTATTATAGGTGAAAATAACAGGGACAACATGTAGATATGATGATTTATAGATGATTTTTATATATAATGGAATTTTATCGCCTCAAGTTATAAATTATATCTAAAATTTAATTTTATTATCACAGTTAATGCAAGAAAGATTATGGATTATAAAATTATGCAAAAAGAAGCATTTAATTTTATAAGAGTAAGCAAATGGATATCACTATAATTTGAAAGTGTAAATAATGAAATTGTAGAATTAACACAAGGTATAACGGAAGAATAGAAAAAGTAATATATAAACTACAAAACATTGAATTGTGTGAAATAGATAATGTATCATATAATTCTAATACTAATTTTCTTAAATTAAAAGAAAATGATGCATATAGTGAGGTTTTGATTTCTTTCAAACTTAATATAAAAGTGATGTTCAAATTTATATAAAGATATTTATAAGATTTATGTGTAAAACCTCTTAAAAAAGAATTATATACAAATAGTTTGCAAAGTACTCAACAATAATATTCGATAAATCAGTAGGGATAATTAATGAGTACGCAACTTTTCTTAGTAAAAATTTACTTTTGATTAATTGGATTAAAATTAAGAAATAGTAAAATTATTTAGAGGTGATTTAAATGAAAATAAATGAAATTATTAAAGAAAAAAGATTAGAACTAGGTTATACTCAAGAACAACTTGGTTCTCTTTTAAATCTTTCATCTTCAGCAGTTAATCGTTGGGAAAAGGGAAGTTGTTATCCAGATATTACAATATTACCTATTTTAGCTAGAATATTAAAAACAGATTTAAATACACTTTTATCTTTTAAAGAAGATTTAACGGATATGGAAATTGGGTTGTTTTTAAATGAGCTTGCAAACAAAGAGATTGATGAGGCTTTTTTGTTAGCGAAAAATAGAATTGATGAATATCCAACTTATTATAAGTTATTATTAAATTGTGCAGCAGTTTTAAAAGGAATGTTATGTATCGAAGATAGACAAGTTGATGAAACTTATTATTCAACGATTGAAAAATGGATATTAGATTCTTTAAAGAGCGATGATTTGCAAATTAGAAATTCAGCTAAATCAATGATGATAGATAATTATTTAAAAAATAATCAATTAGATTTAGCCAAAGAAATGATTGAAAGTTTACCAGAACAAAATGTGATTGATAAACATCAAAAGATGATTTCTTTATATCGAATACAAGGGGACAATGATCTTGCACTAAAATTAACTGAAGAAAAATTATATCAGCAAATTTCAAATATTTTAGCACTATTAACCCAAATGATTGAAATATCATTTGAGCAAAATAATGAACATGCTTATAATTACTATGCTAAAGTATATAAACAAGTAGGAAAATGTTTTGATTTAGCCAATTATTTACCGTATTTAGGAATGTTACAAGTTGCAATTTTAAAAAAAGATGAAAAAGCAAGTATTTCAATTTTAAAGAAAATGTTTACTGTTTTATTTGAAGGTGAAAACTTTCTTACTTCACCTCTTTATTCACATTTAACAATTAAAGTTAATAAACAAGGAATTGTAAAAGAGGCTAAAGAATTATTTTCTACTTTATTAAAAGATAAAGATTTTGATTTTTTAAAAGAAAATGAAGATTTTATACAAATGTTAAAAAGAATTTAGTATATATATTAAAAAAGAAGATACTAGCTATTGTAATCTTCTTTTTAATTTCCTATTTATTTTTATAAAATAAAAAGTCTCTGTAAAATAAGAGTAATAATCTATTTTACAGAGAACAATTTATTTAGCCATTATAGTTACTATCCTAAAAAGAAAGTATTAACTTCAAAATGTGCTTTTGGATGATCACATGCTGGACATCTTTCAGGTGCTTCTAAACCTTCATAAATAAATCCACAGTTATTACATTTCCATACAACAGGTGATTCACGTTTAAATGTAGTACCATTTTCTAAAGCTTCAAGTAATTTTAAGTATCTAGCTTCATGATGTTTTTCAGCAATTGCAATACTTTCTAAAGCAGTAGCAATTTCTTCAAATCCTTCTTCACGTGCAGTTTTAGCAAAACTTGGATACATATCAGTATATTCTTCGTTTTCACCAGCTGCAGCAGCTTTTAAGTTTTCAGCAGTAGTTCCTAATAATACAGGGAAGTTTCCATCTGTATATAAAGTTTCACCTGCTAAATCTTTATTCATGAATTTCATTAATCTTTTAGCATGTTCTTTTTCTTGATTAGCTGTTTCTAAGAAAATATTTTGAATTTGTACAAATCCTTCTTTTTTAGCGATTGAAGCATAATAAGTATAACGATTACGAGCTTGACTTTCTCCTGCAAATGCATGCATTAAGTTGTTAGCTGTTTTAGTTCCTTTAAGTGTCATTTTAATTTTCCTCCATTTTTTGAATTTCTAAACATTTTTTGCAAACACCACTGAAAACAAGTTCAACTTTTTCAATTTTATGTTCAGTTTGTTTTTGCACTTCATTACTAATATTTTCACTATAAGCAATATCAAATACTTGTTGACAGCGATTACAAATAAAATGATGGTGTGCTGAAAGATCAGCATCAAAATGTACAGTAGATTGACCAACATCTAATTTGCGTATCTTATTTGCGGCCACTAAAAAATTTAAATTACGATAAACGGTTCCTAAACTTAATCCAGGATTATCAACTTTTAAATCACTATAGATACTTTCTGCTGTAGGATGATCACATCTAGCTTTTAAATTTTGATATATTAGTTCACGTTGTTTTGAGTATCTGGTTATTTTTGTCATTGAGCCTCCTTTATTTTATATTATAATAGTAATGGTTACTATTATAATATATTAAAACATTTGATTAGTCAACTATAATGCTCATAGAACAAAAGTATATATAAATAAACATAAACAAAATGAACCAATGCCATGATATAACCGAGCAAGAAAATATTTTTTAAAACTATAATCAATATTATCTAATAAATTATCAGTTTGCATCATAACACTGATACTACTAAATGATAAATTAAAACATACTAAACTATAAACAAGTGGAGTATGTTCTAATTGTAATAATTGCAAACTCCCAGAACTAAATTCTAAAATCCCTTGAATTACAGCATTAAAAAAATCATTATTAATAATATTGGATAAAGCATAACCAATAAATTGAAAAACAAGCATATATCCTAAAATAAAAATAAAGGCATAACAAGAACTAAGAATACTTTGTTTTAATGCAGCTACAAAACTTAAATGAGGTTGAATGAGAGTGGTTAACGATTCTTTAAGTGTTTGAAAATTATATTGTTTATGATAGAATAATGCTTTAGTAAGACTGGGTAAAATATGACATAAATATATTATCATAGGGTTTTCTAAGTTCAGTGATACAAAGATAAATGATATTGAAGCAAATGAAGCAATTGATAATAAATGTTGTAATTCACTGTCATTAATGTATTTTAAAGTATAGGCTTCTTTGATCATCTTTACATTTGTAGGATAACCACAAAAAAATGAGATAAAGTATATTGATGACATGATTGGTGATAATTTAAAAAGAGGTTTGAATAAAAATTGAATAAAGTAACTAAATAAATTTAATAAACCTAATGATAAACATAAAGAAATTAAGATCATAAATGGTAATAGAGAAGGTAAAAGATTATTAATAACTATTTTAATGACATTATTAGATAAAGCTACGATTTGAAACATATTAAAGAATGAAAACAAAGTGATAAATGTAACTAATAATAAAGTGAAATAATAATTTAATTTTTTCATATACTTTCCTTCTAGTAATATTTATTTAGATAAGATAAAATTAGATGAGGTGAAATAATGAATGCATTAATAGTAGGGGTCAAATATAAGGAGATGGATTATGATTTAGATAGCTCTTTAGTTGAATTAGAAGAGTTATGTAAAGCTTGTGATATTAAAGTAATAAAAAAATGTGTTCAAAACTTAGATAAAATCAATCCATCAGTATATATAGGTACGGGTAAAGTAAAAGAAATTAAAATGCAGTTAGATGATATTGATATTGTAATTTTTGATGAAGAATTATCACCTTTGCAAGTAAAAAATTTGACTGATAGTTTAGATATTGAAGTTACTGATCGAACAGATTTAATTTTACGTATTTTTGAACAAAGAGCTAAAAGTAAAGAAGCAAAGCTACAAGTAGAAATAGCGAAAGGTCAATATTTATTACCGCGTTTAGCCGGAATGAAAGAGCATTTATATAGTCAACAAGGTGGATCAGGTTTTAGAGGTAGTGGTGAAAAACAAATTGAATTAGATCGAAGAATGATTGCCAGTCAAATATATCAAGCTAAAAATCAGTTGGCTAAAATTGTAAAACAAAGACAAACCCAAAGAAAAAAACGTAAAAATAACGAAATGAAAGTAATTGCTTTAGTAGGTTATACTAATAGTGGAAAAAGTACGTTAATGAATGCTTTTTGTAACGATAAAAACAAACAAGTATTACAAAAAAATATGCTTTTTGCAACGTTACAAACAGCTACTCGTAACATTAAAATCAATCATCATCCTTGTTTACTAACTGATACAGTTGGTTTCATTAATCGATTACCGCATCATTTAGTTCAAGCTTTTCGTTCAACTCTTGAAGAAGTCGTTGAAGCTGATTTATTGATTCATGTAGTTGATACTACAAATGAAAATTATGAAACATGTATTGAAACTACTAACCAGGTTTTAAGAGAATTAGGAGTAAAAGACACACCGATGATTTATGCATATAATAAAATAGATTTAAATAAGTATGCTTTTATCATTCCTAATGATCCATATGTCTTTATCTCTGCTAAAGAACAAATTGGTTTTGAGCAGTTAGAAAAAATGATTAGTTCAATCCTGTTTAAAGATTATGCAATCTATGGTTTAAATATACCTTATCAAGATGGTGAAATATTTAGTTATTTACATCAACATTGTTTGGTGTTAGAATTTGAGTATTTAGAAGATAGCATTTACTTAAAAGTTGAAATGCATCCTAGTATGATTAGTAGATATAGTAAGTATATATTAAAAAATTAAAGGAGAGAGTGTTATGGATGATAAAAAATTATATAAATTAGATTTATCGATTGCAGTTGAAGCTAGTAGTGCAAAAGAAGCATTTGATATTTTAGTTACTGATGAAACATTAAAACATGTTCGTGAATTAATTATTCAATCTAAAGACAATATTAAAGAAATGTTTGAAAAAGAAGATAATCCAGCAATAATCAACTAGTTGATTATTGTTTTTATTTTTGTTAGAATCTAGAAAAAGGGGGATTTACAATGAATTTACATGGAAGAAGTTTTTTAACACTTAAAGATTATACTAAAGAAGAAATTAGATATTTATTAGATCTAGCTCATAAATTAAAAGCTGATAAGAAAAAAGGAATTCTAGGTAAGAGTTTGGTAGGAAAAAATATTGTTCTATTATTTGAAAAAACATCAACTAGAACAAGATGTGCATTTGAAGTTGCTGCTTTAGATGAAGGCGGACATGTAACATATTTATCAAATTCACAAATGGGGAAAAAAGAATCAATTGAAGATACTGCTAAAGTACTTGGAAGAATGTATGATGGAATTGAATTTAGAGGTTTTAAACAAAGTACAGTTGAAGCATTACGTGATTATTCTGGAGTACCAGTTTGGAATGGATTAACAGATGTTGATCATCCAACTCAAACATTAGCAGATTTTCTAACTATTGAAGAACATTTAGATAAACCATTAAATGAAGTTAAATTTGTATTTACTGGTGATATTAGAAATAATGTTTGTTATGGTTTGATGTATGGTGCTGCAAAAATGGGAATGCATTTTGTAGCGCTTGGACCAAGTGAATTACAAATGGATCAAGAAGTAGTTGAGTATTGTAAACAAGAAGCTTTAAAATCAGGTGGAACTTTAACAATTACTGATAATGTTGATGAAGCTGTTAAAGATGCTGATGTAATTTATACTGATATCTGGGTTTCAATGGGAGAACCAGAAGAATTGTATCCAAAACGTGTAAAACTATTATCACCATATAAAGTTACTCAAGAAATGATGGCAAAAACTAATAATCCTAAAACTTTATTTATGCATTGTTTACCATCATTCCATGATTTCGAAACGGATGTTGCTAAAGAAAAATATGAACAAGGTATTGACATTCGTGAAGTTGAAGACGAAGTATTTAGAAGTGAAAATTCAGTTGTTTTTGATGAAGCTGAAAATAGAATGCATACAATTAAAGCAGTTATGGTAGCTACTTTAGGTAATCAATAAGACGGAACAGTGTTCCGTTTTTTTGTTGTAATTAGTAAATATTTTATTTATAATTGAGTGTAATTATATTATGATATATACAGGTGGTAGAAAATGGGACGTATTTTTGTCATAAGTGATGTACATGGATATTATGATTTGTTTATAAAATTATTAAATGAAATTTCTTTTAATGATCTTGATAAGCTATATGTTATTGGTGATGTTTGTGATCGAGGAGAGGATAGTTTAAAGTTATTATTTTATATCCAAGAACATGATAATATTATTTTAATTAAAGGTAATCATGAATATATGATGCAAGAAGCTTTGTCTTGTAATCTTGAAAATGATGATTTTGATTATTCTATGAATGTAGTTAAGTTATGGATAGCAAATGGTGGAGATAAGACAATTAATAGTATTAATGATTATCTTGAAAAAGATACGATGAAATATGAAGATTATTGTATTATTAGAAGAGAATTTTTAAAAAGAGTATATGAATATTTAAAAAGTTTACCTAATTATTTAGAAATATCTGTTAATGAACAAAATTATGTTTTAGTTCATGCAGGTATTGATGTTAGAAAACCATTGAATCAGCAAGTTGAAAATGATTTATTATGGATTCGAGAAAAATTTTATTTACAACGTGGTGATTTAACTAAAATATATATCTTTGGACATACACCAACGGTTTTATTAAATGATGATTTTAGTTTTGATATCTGGTTTGATACAATTAATCATAATAAGATTGGAATTGATGGTGGATTGGCATGCGGAACAGTAGGCCAATTAAATTGTTTATGTTTAAATGATGGAAAAATTACAGTGATTGAAAAAAATTCAATATAAAACCCAAGGAGAGAAATCCTTGGGTTATAATTTTGAATAGGCCCATAGTGCTTTGATTTGTGGGGCTAATGTTTCATATGTCCAGGTACGTTTGCTGTTTTCCTTGCTATTTGGATCATTTACATAAAAATTACCATCTACAGTTTTAGTAATTACAATGAAGTGACCACCATTAGTAAAATCACCTGGTCTTACACTACAGATAATTGGATGTCCCTGATTTAATTGTTCAATCATTGTATTTTTATTTAAAGCAATAGCGCTAGCTTTTAGACCAAATGCCTGACATCCTTGTTCCATTAATGACCATCTTGTTTTACTTCCTTCAAGATAATCATTTTCAATAGCATATTTTGCAATATAACGTGGATTATATTTAGTATTTTGGGTTAATCCAATTGCAACCATTGACAAACAAGTAGGACCACAACCTGCAGTTCCAACTATTTCATCACCATAATGAGTATATGCCCAACGTTTATCCCATTGAATTAGTAAAGGAATATTATCATTGGTAATAGATATTTTAATTGGTTTGTTGTTTTCATATGGCTGATAGTTAGTTTTTAGTTCTTTAGCTTGTGGATAGTTTTGAACAAATTCATCAATATATTCAGGACATTTATTTTTATTGATAAAAGTATAACCAATAAATAGTATAAGCAAGATAATAACTAATTTTTTTATTTTCATACCATCATAGAATAATATTTAGTAATAATTGAAAATATAATGATTGCCCCTAAAATTATAAAAACAAATACTTTTTCTTTTGTAGTTAGTTTTTACATATTAACAGTCTCCTTT
>OGJY01003703.1_pt1 | contig 12240 bp, 8 predicted proteins | sample 1572231 | NCBI WGS metagenome assembly OGJY01 (sample SAMEA2582121, study PRJEB24529) | metagenome | biome: Human gut stool | place: China | collected 2011
TAGGAACCGAAGGTGATAAGGATGCCCATGGCGATGGACAGGGAATAGAACATCTGCCCCATGGCGGACACCACCGTCATCCAGGAGAAGTTGTCCAGATTGGGCACCAGGAAATACTTCACCCCCGCCAGGGCCCCGGGCCGGGTGACGGAGTAGACGGCGATGATAACGGACAGCACCGCCAGCACGGGCATCATGCACTTGGACACCCGCTCCACCCCGTTGCGCACCCCGGCATAGATGATGCCCAGGGTGAACAGGGTGAACACCACAAAGCACAGCTCCACCGACACGCCGCTGGAGATAAATTCAGAGAAATAGCCGTCCTGAGCCAGGGCGGAGCCGCCGCCCCGGAGATACTCCACCAGATACTTGATGACCCAGCCGCCGATGACCGAGTAATAGGGCACGATCAAAATGGGGATGATGGCGTTGATCCACCCGCCGAAGGCGAATCCGCCCCCCTTGCCAAAGGCGGCGAAGGCCCCCACGGGGCTCTTCTTGGTCATGCGGCCCAGGGCGGTCTCCGCCACGATCATGGTATAGCCGAAGGTAAAGGCCAGAATGATATAGATCAGCAGAAAAATTCCGCCGCCGTATTTGGCCGCCAGATAGGGAAAGCGCCAGATATTCCCCAGGCCGACAGAGGCTCCCGCCGCCGACAGCACGAACCCCAGCTTCCCGGAAAAGGCGCTCCGCTTGTGATGATGCGTCTCCATAACTTCACATTCTCCTAAATCCGTTTTTACGCCTGGTTTTATTCCGCGCTTCCCCAGCTGATCGAATCTACCATGTTCCCCGCCCCCTGCGGGGGCGGAGGACCAAAAGAGAACCAGGCGTATTTTTCAAACAAGTTTGTTCAGTTTAACATAGTTATCCGAAGAACGCAATCTCTGTTTTATGGAACTTTTCAACTTTAGTAAGGCAGAGAGACTGAACACGTTTCCGCCTAAAAGCGCCCGATTTTCCAGTCTGAAATCGCTGTCCCGGCAAATCCGGCTCAGAGACTGAAAAAGCGTAGGGAAAATCCCCGCGCTTTTTCTCGGTCATTTCGCCCCAAACATCGCTGCATACAGCTGCTCCTTCGCCTGCTCCGGGGACTCTTCCAGAGCCACTGCGAATTCTTCGCTGAGCAGCTGCTCGGTCTTTCGTTTATATTGCTCGTCTGTGGTGGTCAGCCGCTTTCCCCTGTTCTGCTCGGTCTGTTCCTTCAAACTCAGCTCCTTCAGCAGCCGCAGCCGCCCGTTCAGGCCCTCTGCGGAAAGCAGCTCGTGGTAATACGAGACCAGCTCCTGGCGTTTTTTGATACCGGAAGGGCTGACCTCCAGCTGATTCAGACGGTCCAGGTAAGTATATGCCTCCTGCCGGGTGATGACGGACCGGAGATATTCCTCCTCTTTGGTGGGGACATAGCTGTGCTCGTCGCTGGTGGTAAAGGGCGGACGGAGGGTGTAATATTCTTCGTCGCTGTTTTGCAGAAAGCCCAGCTTTCCGATGGCCTCGATCCGGCAGACGCCGTTGTTTCGATACATCACATATTGGCCGACGTCATACTTCATGCAGTGGGCGCACTCCTTTCCCTGTATTTTTTCTTATTCTGTGACTATTTTATAACAAAATCGTTCTTTTTTCAAAGGCGATATTGTACGAAATCCGCGTAGAGAAAAGCGTGCAAAATGCCAAGAGCTTTATGTTTTTTCCCGCTCCGCCAGCAGTCCCACCGTTCCCCGCTGCGGGTCCCAGGCCGCATGGGAGATGCGGTCGCAGACCACGAAGCGGCTCAGGGCCGGGAGATAGTCATAGTGTAAGTCATATTTGGAGGGAACCGGGCGGCCCTGCCGCTCCAGCACGGTTCGAAAGCCCCGCAATATCGAGAGCGCGTGGGCGGCAAAGTCCAACTGCGTCTTCGCCGCCGCGTTTTTTATCCGAAGCGCCCGCATGACCGCCTGGGCGCTGTCCCCGCTGGCCGCACAGCCCAGGCCGGGCGCGTACAGACTGCCGCCCGACGGGATCATGGTATTCACCCCCGCCCTCGTCAGGGCTGCGATGGCCGCGTCATCTATGGTGATGGGGTTTCCGTCCTGGTCGCAGGGATAGGCCCCCCGAAGCTCGCTCTCTCCAAACACCTCCGGCCAATTCTTCAGGCCGGTCTCCCAGGCCCGCTTACTGGTCCACGCCTCGCTCTCCCCGCTGTCGGGGTGCTCCGCCACGTCCAGGAAATAGGCCCGGTCCGGCTCAAATCTGGCATACAGCAGGTGGCTCCCCGGCTTGGCAAAGCGTTTGCCCTCTTTCACCACCGGCTCAGTGTCGGTCTCCTTTGCGGACAGGTGCAGGTGGACGATGCCATACAGCATATTCTGATAGTCCCGGCTTCCCTGGCCATACAGCCCCCTGCTTTGAAAGCAGTTCACGTCCACGCCGCCGCGTACCCACTCCGCCAGCTTGTCCAGGGCCTCCCGGACGGAGGGCGGCAGCCGGGGCAGCTTCTCCTCCAGCTCCCGGGCCATCAAGACCTCCCGCTCTCGCGGCACGATGTACTTTTCAAAAAACGTGTATAATTTAATCAGCAAAGTGGTCAGATCGTCTTTCTTTCGATATTTCACGCCGTAATGCTCCAGCTGCTCCAGCGCAAACCGCCGCAAATCCGCTTGAAAGTCCATATTTCAGTGTCACCTCACAGTTGATTTTTTGATAAAATTCTGATAAAATTGCGATAGTATTGATAGGCCCATCATCACACAAGGAGGCGTTACCATGATCAATATCAGGCCCGTTTCGGACTTGCGCAACAAATTCCCCGAAATTGAAAACACGGTGCTGAACACCGGCGAGCCCGTTTATCTGACGAAAAACGGGTATGGCTCCATGGTCGTCATGAGCATCGAGCAGTATGCTGCCCTGACTGACGAGGTGGAACTGAAGCTGAACGAAGCAGACCGCGCCGCGGAGCGTACCGACGTTCGTTATTCCGGGGACGAAGTATTTGACCGCGTGCGGGGACGTATTCATGGACGGAAAACCTGAGCATTCTGCGCCTTTCTTTTTCCTCCTGGTCGTGATATACTTTGCTAAAGTGATTCTTGTCCAGGTCCACGTATGCCCGCAGCGATGCTGCGCGCCCGAGGTAGGGGTTTTTATGAGTAAGAACATGCAGGAAAACAGACTTGTCGAAGCGCTGACCCGAAATTCTCTTTATACCTTTGAATTCGATGTGTCCATCGGTCTGGTGGAAGAGGAGATCGTGGACAGAAACGGCGTCAACTTCACAAAGATATTGGGGCTCTCCGTCCCCTGCTCCTTCGACGCCATGATGGAGCGGGCCTTTGGCCAGGCTCTGGAGTGCCGCTATACCTCTGAGTCCTCCATCACCACTCTGTCCCGCCAGGCCCTGTTGGACGCCTTTGACCACGGGAAGACCAAGCTGGAGGCCAACCTCCACTACGCCGCCTGGGATAAATACGTGCGCATCACCTATCTGTTGTCCCGGGAGGCTGAAACCGGCCATGTCCTTGCCTATGTGATCTGCGACGACGTCACCGACCTGGAGCGGATGCGCGGCGACTCCCTCCATCTGGACAACACAAATTTAAAGCGGGAACGGGACGCCCTGACCAAGGAGCGAAACGACCTGACGGAAGAACGGGACGATCTGACCCACAAGAACACCGATCTCACCGAAGAGCGGGACGTGCTCAGCGAGGAGAACGGCGAGCTGACCCGCGCGGCGGACGCGGTACACTTCATTCTGAACGCCGGTTCCTTTGTGTGTACCTATAACTTGCAGGGAAACACCATGCTGGGCATCAAATACTCCCAGGCCATGCGCAGGCTGTATGGCTATTCCCAGGAGGGCGAGTTCCCCGACCTGTGGGACTCCTGGATGGACTGCATCCTGCCGGAGGACCGCAGCTATGTGGAAAACAGTTATTTTTCCGCTGTCAAGGACTACTCCGGCCAGACCCTGTACGACGTGACTTACCGTGCCCGGCAGAAGGACGGCGCCATCCGCTGGCAGCGCGCCGCGGCCTCGGTGCTGCGGCGGCCAGACGGGACGCCCATCGCCGGATACGGCCTGGTGATGGACATTGACGAGCAGAAGCGGGCGGCGGATCTGATCGACGCGGCGCTGGAGCAGTGCGACCTGTCCGGCGTTCAGGTCCTGCTGGTGGAGGACAACGACCTGAACATGGAGATCGCGGAGACCTTTTTGACCGACGCCGGGGCCTCCGTCACCAAGGCCTTCAACGGCCAGCAGGCGGTGTACGCCTTCTCCAAAGCGCCCGCCGGGACCTTTGACATCATCCTGATGGACGTGATGATGCCGGTGATGGACGGATACGAGGCGACAAGGCGCATCCGCAGCCTGAACCGCCTGGACGCCAAGACCATCCCCATCGTCGCCATGACGGCCAACGCCTTTGCCGAGGACGTGGAGGAGTCCCGCAGCGCCGGGATGAACGAGCACATCTCCAAGCCCCTGGACATCGGAAAAGTGAAAATGACCATTGCGCGCTACATCGGGCGGAAAAGATCATAACGCGCATAACGGCATAAGCAAAAGCGAGACATGAACGAATCATGTCTCGCTTTTTGGTGGACCTGATCGGATTCGAACCGACGACCCCTACAATGCGAATGTAGTGCGCTCCCAGCTGCGCTACAGGCCCGTATTTTCTTTTTGAAGGACTTTTATCATTATAGCAGATTTTCTGGAATTGTAAAGCAAAATTTTTTGCCCGGCCAAATTTTCGTCTGGCCGGGCAATTTTCAAGCTGTCTCTTCAGGCCGGATGTCCTGGGAGGGGGCCGGTTCCGGCTCCTGGGGCTGTTCCGGCTCTGCCGGGCTTTCCTGGGAGACGTCCGGGGGCTGGGCGCTCTCCTCGGGCTGCGGCGCAGGCTCCGGGAGCTGCTCCGGCTGCTGGACGGCCTCCTCCGGCTGGGGTTCGGGGGCCTGGCCGGGGCAGACGGCCTGGACCACCCAGCGGGTGGCGTGGCCGTTTCCCGTGCAGGTGGACAGGGTCAGCACCTTGTCATACGTGTGGGGCGTCACCCCGGTGTTCAGGGCGGACAGGGCCAGACAGCTGTCCAGAAAGCTCTGGCGGCTGCTGTCGCTGCGCAGCCCCAGGCGATAGACATCGCTGTCCACGCTCACCTCTCCGGCGGCGAAGATCTCATAGCGGTGGGTGCCGCTGTCATCGGTGAGGTACACATAGGGGTGGGCCTGCCAATAGCTGCGGCTTTTGTACTGGCTCAGGGTGCCGAACATGGAGCGGTTGTTCATCCGGTGGCCGTAAATAATGGTGTTGAAGTCGCTCAGGTCGCTGCTGTTCCGGCACTCCATGAAGATGGCCCCCACGGAGTTCTTCCCGCCCCGCCAGGTGTGGTCAAGATAGTAGCTGTTGTCCGTCCCCTGGACCACGGGATAGGACACCCGGGTGCCGGGGATGAGGATCCAGCCCAGCACGTCCGGGTTCTGCTGCCGCAGGGCGGAGAAGTCCATGTCTTTCAGCGCCTGGGCGTAGGGGTCCTGCCACACGGGGACCTCCTCCGGGGCCTCCCCCGCCCCGTCGGTGCTGGCGGAGCTTGAAACGCTCCCGCTCCCGCCGGTAAAGTCCACCACCGGCAGGTCGGACAGGTCGGGCAGCCCGGCCAGCTCCTCGGCCTGGGCGTATGTCTCGTCCCCCTGGCGGTACTGCACCAGCTGGAGGGCCGTTCTGCCCAGGCAGAGGGCGCAGATCACCGCCAGCAGGGCGGCCAGAGCTTTTCGGAATTTCGGTTTCATGGTCTCTCCTCCCGGGGGTACTGGAATAGCAAGGGCCCGGACCAAAGTCCGGGCCCTTGTTGTGCTTTGGTTTTGGCTTAGCCGTTGTCGTCCTTGCGCTTCTTGCCGGTCAGGTTCAGCCAGATCAGGCCAGCGCCGGAGGCCGCAGCGGCCATCACCCACAGACCCATGGCGTCGCCGGTCTTGGGCACGTCGGCCTTGGGGGTTTCCTCGTCGGGGATGTCCACAGGGGCCTGGGGCAGGTCGGCCTTGGGGGTATCCTCGTCAGGGATCTCCACGGGCTGCTCAGGCAGGTCGCTCTTGGGCACGTCGTCGTCCTTGATCTCGGTGTCGGGGGTGGGCTTGGGTGCGGGCCGGTCGTCGTCCCGGTCGTCCCGGCCGCCGCCGCCGTTGTCGTTCACGGTGAGCACATAGTTCACCACGAACTTGTGGGGGGCCTCCCGGGTGGTGCCGGTCAGGTCAGCGGTCTGCTCCGCAGGGCTGGCCAGGTCGAAGGTATAGCCGCCGTGGCTGGCAGTGGCAGACGCATTGATGGTCTGGCTGGCCTTGGTGGTATCCTGCACCTGGGTGGTCTCGCTGTCCTGATAGGTGACGGTGCCGTCGGTGGTCACGGTGTAGTTGTAGGTCACGGTGTAGAAGTAGCTCTTGGTGACCACGCTCTCCTGCTCCCACTTGGCGGTGAACACGGTGCGCTGGTCAAAGGTGCCATTGATCGTGGCATTGCTGGGCTGGGCGGTCCAGCCGGCGAACTTGCACTTGTCCTTTTCGGGCTGAGGCACGGGCTGCTGGCTGTTCAGGCCAGTGCCCTTGGCCACATTGTATTCCACGTTGTTCAGACTCTTGTTCCAGGTGCCGCCGTTCAGGTCGAACACCACAGAGACCAGGTTGCGCACATAGGTGATGGTGCCAATGTCGCCAGCGGTGAGCTTGCCGTCGGGGGTGCTGTACTCCTTCACGGTGTAGCCCTCAAAGCCAGCCTGGCCAGCCTTGGAATACTTGCTCATGTCAATGGCCTCGCCCCAGGTGTGGGAGAACACATTGTCATCAGCGGTGGTGTTGTCGGCGATCTCCACGCCGTCCAGGAAGGTGCGGAACTTGTGCTGGATGGTGGTGATCACGCCGCTGTTCACGGTCTTCTTGTAGCTGAGGGTGACAACGTAGTCGCCGAACTTCTCCATGACGGGCATATTGGCCATATCAGCCACGGCCTCGTCATTGACCTTCAGATCGTTCTGATAGGTAAAGCCGTCCATATCATACTCGCCCTTGTCAAAGGGAATATTCGCTCCGACAGTGCCGATCTTCTTCGCGGTCACGACCACCTGCGGCTCCTTATCGGGAGTGCCGTTGTTCACGGTGATATAGGTGGCCTTCACCTGATAGGTGGGCTTCAGGTAATACTTGGCCGTCACGGTGACCGGGCCTTCCAGGATACCGGTCAGGTCGGTGGTGGGGAGATTGTGGCTATAGTACCAGGTGCGGCCCGTACCGTCAGTCAGCGTCTCGGGAATATAGGCGTTGCCTCTGATGTCATAGACGACCTTCGTATATCCCTCGGTCTTATAGTCGTCCTTGGTCAGAATCGCCTTGGTGGTGTCCTCGCTCTCATACTCGATGGTGATGGGAGCCTTGGTGCGCTCGGTGTACAGCAGGGTGATGTTGGTGCCGCCCAGTTTGTAGGTGCCCTTCATCACTTCGTCCTTGTTCTCCAGGTCGTAAATCTTGCCGCCGGGGGTGGTGATGGAATCCAGTTTCCAGGAGGAAACATCATAGGTCCGTCCGATCAAGTCAGAGGTGCTGCGGCGGGGCAGCAGGTAATAACCGTCCTTGATTTTGTAGAACACGTTCACGCTGGCCTGACCATTGGGGGTATACAGGAACCAAACCTCGGTGTTACCGGTGATCGTTCCGCTGACCTCTTCCTTATCATAGGTAAGGGTATAGCCAGCAGGGGCTTCCACTACCTTGGCGGTATACTTGCTGCCGTAGTCCAGGGTTTCTTCATAATCCTTGAATCCAGTGGCAGGCTTCTGACCGTCAGAGAACACATAATACACTTTCAGGGTGCAGGGGATCTTCTCGGTCTCGATCTTCACCTTGTGGTCCTCGGTGATACCGCTGATGGTGTACACACCGTTCTCTTCATCGACTTTGACGGGGGTGTCATTATCGGTGACGGACTTGAGCTGATAGCCCTCGTTCAGCGTGAATTTCACCTGAGCGGTGCCGTTCTTGTCGTAGATGCCGTCGCCGCTCCGGGTGGCCACGCCGTCGTCGCCCTGGGTGGTCACGACATACTGATAGTGGTTGTATTTGATGGTCAGATTTTTGGTCTCAGCCTTGTCCAGGGAAATGGGGCCGTTGTCGCTGACGTACTCATAATAGCCCTGGGCGTGCTTGCCGTTGGCGGTGGAATCCTTCATGGCATCGGTGACAGAGATCTTGTCGCCGTGCTTGGCGGTGAAGTTCTGGGAGTAGTCATCCTCTGTCATCGGCTGGGCCTCACCGTTGGAGACCACGTTGTAATACTCGTGCTTCACGGTGTAGTCGGCGTCGGACTTCTCGCGGCGGATATAGTCCAAGTGAACAACGGTAGTACCCTCAGTGGGGATGATGTTACCCACAGTAGAGGTGTCCTTATCCCAAGTCAGGTTTTCAATCTGCTCCTGATCCCGGCTCAGCTCCACCTCGGTGTACTTCCTTGCTACCATAGGTACTGGAGCCAGCGGTGTAAGAAACGGGATCGCTATTGATCTCATACTTCACGCCGTAAATAGGCTGGGACGTATCCCCATTCTGCTTCACCCGGGCACCGTCGTCGGTGATGATATAATATCAGCCACGACCCGATAGCTGGGCTTCAGGGTCCACTGACCCTGGAACACCACGTCGCCAGCAGGAACATTGCCCTCGGGTGCGGTCAGGGTGAAGGTGCTGCCGGGAACGGCGTACTCGACCTCGTTTCTGGTCTCGGTCTCAACCTTAGCCTCGCCGCGAACCTTCTCCCAACCGGAGAAGTTGTACTACTTAGACTCCGCGTCAGGCTGGACCTCAATGCCCGTAGTGCCGGTGGGATACCAGGTCTTGGCGTAACCGTCGGTCAGCTCGGTAGCGTCCTCGGGAACATCGCCGTTGTACACATATTCCACGCTGTTCACGGTGTACTGCTTATAGTAGTGGATCAGCTCATAAGCGTCGTGCTTATTGGTCACATCAACGACGTTCTGATCATAAGGAGCCTCATACTTCGTAGTGAAGGCGTTGTTCTCGTCCTTCACGTTGATGATATCATTGCTGACTTCGGTCCCATCCAACGTATCGATCATCTCAGAATACTGATAGACATACTTCACATGCTCGTCGTTGGTATCCAGGGCCTGGTTGGGGGCGTACACCTCAAGATCGGTCATGCCGTAGTCCGTTACCTTGCTCTGGAAGGCGTGGGGCTTCTGGACAGAATCGGTGATCTCGCTTGCGTTGCCGTTCTCGTCAAGAACCTTGAACTGCTCCTCCAGAGTGGACACTTTGTAAAATCCCTCGGGGATGTTGAACTGACCAGTGTACGCGGTCTTATTGCCATTCTGCTCAATGCCATACTGGAGATAAGTGGGATTGTTCAGCTTGATACCGGTGTAGTTGCCAGCATCCTCACTGGGGTTCAGATTCACGCGATAGGTGTACTGGATAACGGTATTGCTGAACGAATCCTTATTGGTGGGGGTCCAGCGCAGGGTGCGGCCATCGCTGTCCAGCGTAATGTTGCCCTTGACGGTCTCAAAGTCCTCGTTCTCCTTGGGGCCATCCTTGGCGCTGCCGCTGACATAGGTCACCTCGTCGCCCATGGGGTCCACGATCATGGCGGCGATGCGGGTGGACAGCTCGGTAAAGGCGGAGTTCAGCGCTTCGGCATTCTTGGCGTAGATATACTCGCCGTCGCCCTTGGCCATTTCGGCCAGCTTCGGGTTGTCCAGGGCAAAGCCCACGGTGTACACGTCATTTTCGCCGCCAGCAGTTGCTTCGCCGTCGGACAGCAGGACCAGAACCTTCTTGGTCACGGTGCTCTGATTCTGATTCAGCAGGTCGATACCCTTGTCCACACCGGCCATGATGTTGGTGCCGCCATCGGCAACCACATCGTTCAGGCTGTTTTCCTGCTTGGCATCGTCAGAAAAAGAGACGTACTGAACGTTAGCGCCCGCGGGCAGAGAATTCTCCAGTGCGGTCATTGCCGCCTTGGCAGACTCCAGACGGGTCTCATAGTTGACCCACTTGCCGTTCTCGTCCTTATACTGGCAGGGCAGCCAGTCGGTAGCATCACCCCAGCCGCCTGGAACCTCGTGTCTGACTTCTTTCTTTGTGCAGGTCAGCTGCCGTTCATAATGGCCGCCCAAAAGGCTGTCATCCTCTACCCAAACGCGCTGGTAGCACCACATACTATGCTCGTGGTCGCCCTTGTCGTGGTCAGGGTCGGTGCAGAACATCATGGAGCCGGACTTATCCAGGACGAACACCACGTCCAGGGGCTGCTGCTTGATCCTAGTGTCGCCGATGTCGGCGCGAACCGTGACTTCCCACTCGGTGTCGCCCACCCGCTCGGCGGTCTTGGTCAGGTTAATGCCGTGGCCGTTGACGTTTTCAACCGTGTCGGGCTTCAGGGGGTCGGGCTGGTTCTCAGCAACGTCCTCCTCAGCGAACGCGCTGATCTGGACCAGGCTGAGGGTCATGACCATAGCCATGAGCAGGGACAGTCCTCTGCGGCTAAGGCCCTTGAGCGAATACGCTCTTTTCTTCAATCGTTTGTTTCCCATTATTTCGTTCTCCTCCTCATTTTTTGCAACAGGAACGGAATACTGGCGGCCGGGCTGGCATGGCGTAATGCTTTAGCCCCCATTGCTTTGCGTCCCGCTCTTTCGGGCGGTTTGCCGTGGTCAGTGTCTTTCAGTGGCCCTGTGGGCCGGGGTCGCTGGGGTTTTACCTGGGGTGGGGTCAGCTGCTCTTTTCCATCTGGCTGGCGCTCTCTAGGGCGCTGTCCATGAGAAGCAGCAGCTCCAGCACGCTGCGGAATCGCTGTTCGCCGCCGCCCTCCAGCCAGGCCACAGAGCCCTGCCAGCTGGCGTTCTGCCGGAAGATGACCCTGACGGTGAAGGTGGCGATTTTGCCCGTCCTGGGTCCTGTTCCGACTGCTGCGCTGCCCTTTCCCGCGGCGCTTGCGCCGAAGGCCCGGGGGGTGCTGAAAGCCTGGGGAAACTTTGTGGCGTCCAGCAGCCGCTCCATTTTCCGCAGGAAGTGGATGGCGCTGTGGAACTGCTCGCCGCTGTGCAGCTGGGGGTGGTAGAGCCGCCCGTCTAATACTCCGTCTTCATAGGAGTCGATGCACACCAGGGTGTTCCGGTATTCATTCGCCTGGACTCGGTTCTGCACGCTGTCAAGTCCTCCCCTCTCTTTAGGATGGCAACAGTATATCATATGATGGTTACAAAACCCGTTACATTTTGCTTTTCAACTCGCGGGCACAGAAAAAATCCTGCACAAATTATACCCAAACTTTTTGGGCAACTGGTACAATTAGGGGGTGTTTTTTGTGAGTAGGGTGTCATTTGGGGGAATTGGGGGGATTTGTGGGTACAAAAAGGGGGCGGATGAGGGTGGGGAAGGCTATGAAAAAGGCCCGCCGGACGGCGGGCCCTCTCTCCACACATTCAATTCCCCATTCTCCGCCGCAGCTGCTCCGGGTTATCGGCGTAATTCAGCGCCGTCTCTCGGGTGATGCGGCCGGCCTGATACAGGGCCAGGATGGACTGGTCCATGGTCAGCATGCCCTCGCTGCTTCCGGCGGCGATGGCGTTGTCGATCTGGTGGTTCTTCCCGTCCCGGATCATGCTGCGGATGGCGCTGTTCATCTGCATCACCTCGAAGGCGGGGACCTGTTCCCCGTCCACGTCGGGCAGCAGCTGCTGGGACACCACCGTGCGCAGCACCGAGCTCAGCTGTACCCGGATCTGGGCCTGCTGGGCGGGGGGAAAGGAATCGATGATCCGGTCAATGGTGTTCACCGCCCCCCGGGTGTGAACGGTGGCGATGAGCAGGTGGCCGGTCTCGGCGGCGGTCATGGCCGTCTGGATCGTCTCGTGGTCCCGCATCTCCCCCAATAAGATCACGTCCGGGGCCTGGCGCAGGCAGGCGCGCAGGGCGGAGAGATAGTCCTGGGTGTCGATGGCGATCTCCCGCTGGCTGACGATGCTCTTCTGGTCCCGGTGGAGGTACTCGATGGGGTCCTCCAGGGTGATGATGTGGCAGTTCCGGGTGCGGTTGATCCGGTCCAGGATACACGCCTGGGTGGTGGACTTGCCGCTGCCCGCCGTGCCGGACACCAGCACCATACCATAGGTCAGCTCGGCCAGATCCATCACCTGGGGCGGGATCTGCAGGGCCTGAAAATCCGGTATCTCAAAGGCCACC
>OGJY01003708.1_pt1 | contig 12219 bp, 8 predicted proteins | sample 1572231 | NCBI WGS metagenome assembly OGJY01 (sample SAMEA2582121, study PRJEB24529) | metagenome | biome: Human gut stool | place: China | collected 2011
GGCCACGGCCTTGGCCAGCAGGGTCTTGCCGGTGCCCGGCGGGCCCACCAGCAGCGCGCCCTTAGGCAGCTTGGCGCCGATTTCCGTATACTTCTGGGGGTTGTGGAGGAAGTCGATGATCTCCACCAGGGACTCCTTGGCCTCATCCTGGCCGGCCACATCCTTGAAGGTGACGCCGGTCTTGCGCTCCACGTAGACCTTGGCGTTGGATTTGCCCAGGTTGCCGATGCCACCGCCCATCTTGCCGGCCATCCCACGCATCAGCAGGGAGAAGACCACCATAATGAGCACCATGGGCAGCACCCAGGACAGCAGCACCGACAGAATGGGGTTGATGGGCTCCACGTATTCGGGGCCGAAGTTGGTAATGCCGTGGGCCTCCATGAGGGCTACGAGTTCCGGAATGTCATCAGTCAGGGGGGCGCAGAAGTAGACCAGGGACTCCCTGCCGCCGGCGCTCTGGGCCTGATTCTGGCTCTGGACCGGCTGCTGCTGGGGGGCTGTCCCGTCCAACAGGGGCAGGTCCAGCACTCCGCCGGTGGTCCCGCTCTCCTGGGGCGTCTGAGCGGCCTGACTGTCCTGCCCGCCCTCCTCCGGCGTGCGGACGGTCACCTCTCCGTCCTCGCCGACAGAGAGAGAGTAGCCCTCCTTCAGCGTGAAGGTGTACTTGCCGCTTGACATAACCACGGACTCCACGGCATCCTGCATGATTAGCTGGCGGAACTGGCCGTAGGACACCTCCACGGAATTGGCCTGCTGTAGCCTGGACGTGGCCAGGTTGACCAGCAGGGTGAGAACCAGGGCCCACAGCAGGATAGAGACGATGGCCGTCATATTGCGCTTGTTGCCGCCGCCCTTGCCCCGGTTGTTGTTCTGATTGGAGTTCAAGTCTCGTTCCTCCTTGATGGGAAACATTCAATATTCAAAGTAATTATAGTTATAGCACAAGGAGTTTGAAAAAACAAGGAACGGCGCGGCGAAACCTGTAAACTTTCTATGAAAAACAAGGGGGGAGGCCCACCGCTCTTTTTGCAGGAATGCGGCAATTTTGGCTTTTTTGATCCGCCGTCTTGTGGTATACTGTTGTCCAGTATCGGACCAATGAGAAAGGCAGGACAGACCATGAAGGAGCGCAGACCGGCCCCCAGCGGGGAGGCCGACGGCATCATCGAGGGCCGCAACGCCGTGACCGAGGCCCTGCGGGCGGGCACCCCTATCGACAAGATCTATCTGGCCCGGGGGGAGACCGACGCGGCCCTGGGACACATCGCCTCCACCGCCCGCTCCAAGGGCGTTGTGGTGGTGGAGTGCGACCGGCGCAAGCTGGACGGCATGAGCCGCACCCACTCCCACCAGGGGGTGATCGCCCTGGCGGCGGTGCGGGAGTACGCCAGCGTGGACGACATCCTGGAGGCCGCCCGGGCCAAGGGGGAGCCCCCCCTGATCGTGGTGTGCGACGAGCTGAGCGACCCCCACAACCTGGGGGCGGTGATCCGCACCGCCGAGTGCGCGGGGGCTCACGGCGTCATCATTCCCAAACGCCGCTCCGCCGGCCTGACCGCCGTGGTGGCCAAGACCTCCGCCGGGGCGGTGAGCCACGTGCCCGTGGCCCGGGTGGCCAACCTGCCCGCCCTGCTCAAGGAGCTCAAGGAGGCGGGCGTGTGGGTGTTCGGCACCGCCGCCGACGGGGACCGGCTCCTGTACGACGCGGATTTGAAGGGCCCGGCCGCCATCGTCATCGGCAGCGAGGGGGACGGCATGGGCCGCCTTGTGGCCGAGACCTGCGACTTCAAGGTGCGCATACCCATGCGGGGGAAGCTCAACTCTCTCAACGCCTCCGCGGCGGCGGCCATCCTGCTCTATGAGGCCGTGCGGCAGAGAATGCAATAAGCGGGACGGAAAGGCGGCGGCCTTTATGGCCGCCCGCGTATCCAAATTATGCAAAGCAGGTGAGAACCATGTCCAAGGACCGGGACGACGAACGGAATACAGGTATGCCCGGCGAGGAGACGTTCTCCCTGGAGGAGATTCTGGCGGAGTTCGGCGGCGGCGCGGCCAAGCCGCGGTGGAAGGAGGACACCATCCCCTTTCCGGTGACGCCCCGTTCCCAGCGCACGGCGCCGTCTCCCGCCGGGCCGCCCGGGCCGGGCAAGGTGGTGTCTTTCCCGTCGGGCCGGCGGGAGGACCCGCCCCCCGTTCCGCCGCCTCAGCCGGAGCCGGAGGAGCCGCCGGAGGACGGGGACAAGGTGTTGGAGTTCCCCGGTGAGGAGGGGCCGGCATCGGACAACCCCATTGCCGAGGGTCTCAACCGCCTGTTTCAGAAGGCGGACGACTACGCCGGACACATGTTTGAGGAGGAGGGCAAGGAGGACGACGAGGAGGTGCGCCGGGCGGAGGAGTACATCCCCGGCACCGACGAGGAGGAGCCGGAGGAGGTCTTCCGGGAGCGCCGCCCCCGCCGCCAGCCGCCCCCCGCCCCGGATCTGCCCGCGGCGGAGCTGGCCCGGCGGTACGGCAAGGGCCTCAAGTCCATGGGGGTACGCTCGGTGCTGGTGTTCCTGCTGCTTCTGCCCGCCCTCTACCTGACCCTGGGGCTGTTCCCCTACCCGGCTGTGCTCACCCCGGAGCTGCGGGTGCTTGCCCTGGCGGGTATCCAGGGGGCGGCCATGCTGCTGGGGCTGGACGTGCTCATGCGGGGGCTGTTCCGTCTGCTGCGGCTGGAGCTGGGCATGGACACGCTGCTGGTCTTTGCCGCCGCGGCCACCCTGGCCGACGCGCTGACCATGTACCGCCTGGACCCCCGGGACGGTCAGATGCCCTACTGCGCGGCCATTGTGCTGGGGATATTCTTTCTCCTGCGGGGCGCCCGGCGCAAGCGGCGTGGTCTGCGCATGGCCTGCCGCACGGCGGCCTCCGCCGCCCAACCCTATCTGGTCACCCTGGACGAGGGCAAGTGGAATGGCTGGGACACCTACGCCAAGTGGTCGGGGGAGCCCATCGGCTTCGGTCGCCAGATGCAGGCCGCCGACGGGGCGGAGCGGATCTTCCACCGGGTCTGCCCGCTGCTGTTCATCGCGTGCCTTCTGCTCAGTGTGGTGGCCTCCATCGGCCGGGGCGCGCCGGAACGGCTGCTCTGGTGCCTGTCCGCCATGCTCACCGCCTGCGCCTCCCTGTCCGGGGCGCTGTGCTTCGCCCTGCCGTGGCTGAGCCTTACCCAGCGGCTGAGCAAGTCGGGGGCCGCCATCGCCGGGTGGGACGGGGTCACTGCCACCGGCGGCAGCGGCATCCTGCTCAACGATACCGACTTTTTCCCGCCGGGCTGCGTGTCCCTCAACGGCATCAAGATCTTTGGGGACTTTCCGGTGGACAAGGTGGTGTCCGACACCGCCACCCTTATCCGGGACGCGGGCTGCGGGCTGGACAAGCTCTTCCACGACCTGCTCCGCGCCCAGGGGTGCGTGTACCGCCGCGCCTCCGACTTCTGCGTGTATGAGGGCGGCCTGTCCGCCGTCATCCGCGACCAGCAGGTGCTGGTGGGCTCGGCGTCCTTCATGCACCTGATGGAGATCACCCTGCCCCAGGGGCTCAACGTGAAAAACGCGGTGTTCTGCGCCATCGACGGGGAGCTGGCGGGCATATTCGCCCTCAACTACACGCTCCACGGGGCGCTGGAGCCGTCGCTGAACAGCCTCATCCGCAACCGGGTCACGCCGGTGATGGCCACCCGCGACTTCAACCTGATCCCCGCCATGCTGCGCCAGCGCTTCAAGCTGCCGGTGGACAAGATGGAGTTCCCGGCGGTGGAACGGCGGCGGGAGCTGTCCGATGAGGAGCAGCCCCACAGCGACATCCTCACCGCCGTCCTCTGCCGTGAGGGGGTGGCCCCCTACTCCGAGGCCGTGGTGGGGGCGGCCCGGCTGCGCCGGGCGGTGCGCACCGCCGCAGTGCTGGCCTGCCTGGGTGCTGTGGCGGGGCTACTGCTGGCCTTCTACCTCACCTTTGTATGCTCCTACGCCTCCCTGTCCGCCGCCAACCTGCTGGTGTTCCTGTTGATGTGGCTGGTGCCCACCCCGCTGATTGCCGGTATGGTGAACAAATATTGAACAAAAGAGGCTCCGTCCGGCTGGATGGAGCCTCTTTTGTAAACAATATGTAAATAGCGCCGTGGGCGCGTTGACTTTTGGAGGGAGAGCGCCTATGATTCCTTCGTACCCAAAATAATGTTTCAAACCGGGGAGGAATTTTGATTTGAAAGAACTGAAGGACAGTGAGATAAAGACTTCGCCCCCCAAAAAGCCGCTGATCTTCTACTATCTGGCGGCGCTGATTGTGCTGATGCTGCTGAACGTGTTTCTCTTCCCGTCCCTGCTGGAGCGCCAGGTGGTGGAGGTGCCGTACAGCCAGTTTTTGACCATGGTGGACGGCGGCCAGGTGGAGCAGGTGGCCCTGGATGAGACGAGCCGGGAGATCGTATTCATTGCGAAGGACGACGGCGGCCGGGAGGGCTATTACAAGACCGGCGTCTGGCCGGATGACGGCCAGCGGCTGCTGGCCCAGCTCCAGGCGGAGGAGGGGATCACCTTTACTGCGGAGATTCCCACCCAGGCCAACCCCATTCTCTCCTTCCTGGTGAGCTGGATTCTGCCCATTGTGATCTTTATCGTCATTGGAGAGCTGCTCTCCCGCTGGATGATGAAGCGCATGGGCGGCCTGCCCGGCGGGATGGGCAACGCCATGACCTTCGGCAAGTCGGGGGCCAAGGTCTACGTGGAGGAGGCGTCCACCGGCGTATCCTTTGCCGACGTGGCCGGCCAGGACGAGGCCAAGGAGTCGTTGATGGAGGTGGTGGACTTCCTCCACGGGCCGGAGAAGTACGCCGCCATCGGTGCCCATCTGCCCAAGGGCGTGCTGCTGGTAGGGCCGCCGGGCACCGGCAAGACCCTGCTGGCCAAGGCAGTGGCCGGGGAGGCCAAGGTGCCCTTCTTCTCCATCTCCGGCTCGGAATTTGTGGAGATGTTCGTGGGCATGGGCGCGGCCAAGGTGCGGGATCTGTTCAAGCAGGCGGGGGAGAAGGCCCCCTGCATCGTGTTCATCGACGAGATCGACACCATCGGCAAGTCCCGCGACAACCGCATGGGCGGCAACGACGAGCGGGAGCAGACCCTCAACCAGCTTCTGGCCGAGATGGACGGCTTTGACCCTACCAAGGGCGTCATCCTGCTGGCCGCCACCAACCGGCCCGAGGTGCTGGACCAGGCCCTGCTCCGCCCCGGCCGCTTCGACCGGCGCATCATCGTGGACCGGCCCAACCTGGCCGGCCGTCTGGCCACCCTCCAGGTGCACACCCGCAATATCCGTCTGGCCGAGGACGTGAACCTCCGCAAGATCGCCATCGCCACCGCGGGCACCGTGGGCGCCGACCTGGCCAACCTGGTCAACGAGGCCGCCCTGCGGGCTGTCCGCCTGGGCCGCAAGGCGGTCAACCAGGAGGATCTGCTGGCCGCCTTCGAGCTGGTCATCGCCGGCGCGGAGAAGAAGGGCAGCGTCCTCAGCGAGTTTGAGAAGAAGCTGGTGGCCTATCACGAGGTGGGCCACGCCATGGTGGCCTACAGGCAGAAGCACGCCGAGCCGGTGAGCAAGATCACCATCGTCCCCCATACCCAGGGCGCCCTTGGCTATACGCTCCACCTGCCGGAGGAGGACAAGCACCTGCACACCAGAGATGAGCTGCTGGCCCAGATCACCGTCTCCATGGGCGGCCGCGTGGCGGAGGAGCTGGTACTGCACACCATGACCAACGGCGCGGCCCAGGATATCCAGGACGCCACCGGCATCGCCCGCAACATGGTGGCCATGTTCGGCATGAGCGACGAGTTCGGCATGATGGCCCTGGCCTCCCGCCGCAGCCAGTACCTGGACGGCGGCTACGGCATCGACTGCGCCCAGGACACCGCCGCCGCCATGGACCGGGCGGTGCGGGATCTCATCGACGCCTGCTACAAGAAGGCGGTGGAGATCCTCTCCCACAGCCGGGAGGACATGGACAAGGTGGTGGAGTACCTGCTGGAGAAGGAGACCATCACCGGCGCGGAGATGGTGGCTATTCTGGAGGGCCGCGACCCCGCCCTGGCGGACAACTTCCCCGACCCGGACGGGAAAGGAACGGCCGGGCCCCCGGCAGAGCCCGTCTCCGCCCCCATCCCCCTGAGCGGCGGCGAGCCCCAGCCCCCCGACGGCGGCGGCATGGAGTTCGGCCCCGAGGGCAAGCCCAAGGAATAAGCAAAAAGGAACCCCCGCGAGTCCGCGGGGGTTCCTTTTTGTGCCCGGTCATGGGAACGCCGCCCACCCCAGGCCGGAGGGGCCATCTGAAAAGGCCGCCCCCTCCACTTGGCGGGTACAGGTCCGGCCCAGACTGTCCACCGCCTCCACCAGCAGGAGCACCTCGTCCCCTGCCTCCACTCGGGTTTGACGCTGGAAATCTGATACATCGGCCTCCAGGCGGCCGTGCTCCACCGGAAGGGACTGTTCCCACTCCGGCGCGCCGTTCCGGTACTGGCGAAGGACGGCGCGCTCTACTGTCACTAAGGAGCCCTCGGGGGGCACACAGGCCGCCCAAATACTCCCGTCCCAGGTCCATATCCCGCCGGACAGGGTTCCGCCCTTCCCCTTCCGCGCCGTCAGCTCCAGCGGGGCCAGGGCTTCGGCGGTCACGGTCCACTCTCCCAGCTCCTGCCGGTACTCCGCGCCGGAGGGAGTGCGCGTCCGCAGCGTGAAATGGTACTCCTCACCCAGAGGAAGGCGCAGCTCCGCCTCATAGGCCAGGCCGTCCCGGTCGGCCCGGGCGGTGAATCGCTCTCCGCCCCCCTCCGCCGTCACCGACAGGCCCAACCCCGGCGCCTCCACCTCGGGGACGGCCCGGAACCGCCAGCAAAAGGTGCCGTCCTCCCCCAGGGCGGCGACTCCCCGCTCCTCCACCTGCCACATCCGGCCGTCCGCCAGGGCGGCGGCCAAAAGCCGGTCGGCCTGGCCGCTTTGAAGGGTGTTCACCCTTAGGACCAGCACGACGCATACAGCGCCCAGCGCCACCGACAGCAGGGGCCACAGCCGCCTTTTCCACCTGGGTACGACGGGCCGGGGCGGTTCGGCGGCCGCCGCCTCCTCTACCCCCAGCAGCACCCCTACCGGGAGGTGAAACAGGCGGCTCAGGGCCACCAGCTTGTCCACCTCCGGCACCGCGCCGTCGGCCTCCCATTTGGAGATGGCCTGCCGGGTGACGCCCAGCGCCTCCCCCAGGCCCTCCTGGGATAGGCCCAGCCGCTTCCGCTCCGCCTGAATACGCTGCCCAAGGGTCACAGAACACCCCTCCCTTCTCTGCCTCCCAGTATAGCCGAACGGGGGCCGCCTTGACAACCAAGCCGCCGTTTCCTTTTGTCAACCGCCGGTTGCCCCTCCGCTCTCCGGGTCAAAGAAGGCCGCCAGCCGGTCTTTCCCGCCGAACAGGTTGTTGTACTGGAGGCGCTGGTAGTCCTCAATCCGGGCGGTGAAATCGTTGGTCTCCAGATGGCTGTAGGCCCGGCCCGTCTGATCCACGTAGCCCACGAAGGTGAGGGCGGGCAACTCCTCCTGGAGCTGCCACAGGAAGTCCCCGTAGGGGGTGCCCGCAATGCCCGCGTACCGCAGGAGGTACTGGCCCAGGAAGTTAAGGCTGGTCGTCTCCGGCCCCGTCCCGGGCAGGGGATAGTTGGCCCAGATGACAAAGGGCACATAGTATTTGCCCATATACTGCTCCATAGTCATCTGCTCCTGGGTGACGCCGTAGGCCAAATCCAGAAAGCCCTGCTCCACCGAGGGCTGGTGATCCCCGAACATAACCACGATGGTGGGCTCGTCAAAGACCCGGAGATACTCCACTAGGGCGCGGAAGGCCGCGTCGGTCTTGCCCGCCAGGGTGAGGTACTGCTCCGCCATGGGGTACTCCCCCGGCGCGTCGGCTACGGTGATCTGCGCCGGGTAGTCCGGCACGGTATAGCCGCCGTGGTTCTGGATGGTGACGTTGAACAGGAACAGAGGCTTCCCTTCCTCCTTGTGCTCAAGCTCCCAGATAATCTGTTCAAAGTCGGACTGGTCGCTGACGTAGCCGTGCTCGAAGGTCTGGGGCACATCCATGTCGTCGCCGCACTTGTAGGAGTCGAAGCCCAGCCGGGGGTAGGCCCGGTCTCGCTGCCACGAGGCCCGCTCCCCGGGGTGGAAGGCCAGGGTGGAATAGCCCTCCGCCTTCAGAATGGAGGCCAGGGAGGCGGTGGGCCCCAGCACATACTGCTGGTAGGGGATGCTGCCCGAGGGCAGGAAGGCCATGGAGTTGCCGGTGAGGAACTCGAACTCGCTGGCGCTGGTGCCCGCGCCGAACACCGAGGTGTAGGCGTGGCCATACACCGCGTTGTCCAGGGAGCGGATGTAGTTGGTGACGCTGGCGCTGAGGGTCAGGTTTCCGTAGTCCTCAAAGTCGGCCCAAGACTCGTTCATGATGGCCACAATATTGGGCCGCTCCACGGAAACCGCCGCCGGCTCCGGCGGCTCCACGCCGGCCATGATCTGTTCCAGCCGCTCCGGCCCGGCGTCCTCCGGCTCCTCCACCTCGAGGAACTCCGTGTTGCGGAGGAATACCGCCAGGCAGCCGCCAGCACGGTAGGAGCCGGCGGGGTCCCACACATCGGTCTTAACACCGAAACGCTCCAGCCGCCCGGTGGGGAACAGGAGCAGGAGGCAGGCCAGCCCTGCCCCCAGGCACACCAGCCGCAGCGGCCGCCGCGTTCCGGTGAGGCGCAGGCGGGCCTTGTGTTTCTCCGGATGGAGGAACACAACCAGGGCCGCCGCCAGGGCGACGGCCGCCAGCATCTGCCACGTGGGCGTAAAGCGGTAGCTCCCCGCCACATCGGCGGCGGTGCCCAGGGCGGAGAGATCCCAGGGCAGGATGGGGGTGCCCCGGAAGGACTGGACAAAGCAGTTGGCCGCGCCCCACGCACCGGAGGCGATGTGGATGCCGATGCAGCAGGGGGCGATGCGCCCGGTCAGACCACACAGGGGCCAGTACAGCAGGGCGATGCACAGGGCGTTGGCCAGCAGCGCCGGAAAGAGCATGGCCCAGGGCAGGACGCCGTAGGTGAACTGCATGAGCCAAGCGGCGGTGAACGGGGTCAGCAGCAGGAAGCCCGCCTGCCACAGGGCGTCGGTTGGAATCGAAATGCTTCGTTTCATGGGGTATTCTCCTGAATCTAAGGGTATAGTCTGTGATTATACCGCAGAATTTCCCCTCTGTCAAAAAAGGACGGACGGCGCCGAACCGGCGCACGTCCGTCCTTTTGCTGCTTTACGTCTCCTCCGGCGCCCCTGTGCGGCCGCCGAAGGCCTCGATGGCTCGCTCGTCGGCCTCCCGCTTCTCTTCAATGGCCTCTTTCAGTAACATGTCCTTGACCTTCATGAGGCGGATGGTGTTGGCGCGCTCGTTCTCGTCCAGCTTCATGGTGATATACTGGATGGCCTCCTCCATTTGGGGGATCTTTACATACTCCAGGGCGTTGACCCGGCGGCGGGTCTTCTCGATCTCCTCGGCCAGGAGCTGGGAGGTCTTTTCGATCTCCGCCAGGCGGAGCATATCCTGGAGCACGCCGGACAGGGCCTCCACAGCGCCGTCCAGTTCGCCGGAGGTGGTGGCGAAGCCGTAGGGGTAGATTTCCCCGGCGTCGTCGCTCTTGGTCTTGAAGTGGTACACCGGTACATTGACGCTCATGATGTTCTGGAAAGTCATATCCAGCTCCACGCTCTGCTTGGGGTAGAGCAGGGCCTGCTCCAGCATCTCGGTGGACATGAGGGCGGAGGCCACGGTGAAGGAGCCGTGGGCGCGCATCAGCCCCTCCTCCACCCTCTTCCGCAGGGCCCGGTTCTCCCGCACCACGTCCATGAACTGCTTCATGAGCTCGTCGCGCTTGTCCTTGAGCAGCTTGTGGCCCCGGATGGAGGTTCTCAGCCGGGTTTTCAGCCGCGTCAGCTCCTGCCGGGTGGGGTTTACGTTAATCGCGGGCATGGATTACCCCTCCTCTCCTTGCGCCACCGTCAGCCTTTAGAGGGGCCCCGCCGCGCGGGGACGGCGCTTTTGCGCCGCAAAAGCGCCGCAGGCGATTTCCGCAGGGCGGATTCATTCCGCCCGAGAATGGGAAATCCAGGGGCCCCCATGCGGCCGGCCGCATGGGGTTCACGTTAATCGCGGGCATGGATTACCCCTCCTTTTTCGGGAGGTACTTCTCAATGAACTCCGGCTTGATGCGCTTGAGCTCCGCCTTGGGCAGGATGCTCAGCAGCTCCCAGCCCAGATCCAGGGTCTCCTCGATGGAGCGGTTCTCGTCGCTGCCCTGGGCCACGTAGCGCTTTTCGAACTCGTCGGCGAACTTGGCGTACTGGAGGTCGGTGGGGGACAGGGCGGCCTCGCCCAGGATGCTCATGAGCTCCTTGTTCTCCTTGCCGGTGGAATAGGCGGCAAAGAGCTGGTTCATGGTGCCCGCGTGATCCTCCCGCGTCTTGCCGGGGCCCACGCCCTTGTCCTTCAGGCGGGACAGGGAGGGCAGCACGTCCACCGGCGGGATAATGCCCTTGCGGTAGAGCTCCCGGGAGAGGATGATCTGTCCCTCGGTGATATAGCCGGTCAGATCGGGGATGGGGTGGGTCTTGTCGTCCTCGGGCATGGTAAGGATGGGGATGAGGGTGATGGAGCCGCTCTTGCCCAGCTGCCGCCCCGCCCGCTCATAGAGGGTGGCCAGATTGGTGTAGAGGTAGCCGGGGTAGCCCCGGCGTCCGGGCACCTCCTTCTTGGCGGCGGACACCTCGCGCAGGGCCTCGGCGTAGTTGGTGATGTCGGTCATGATGACCAGCACGTGCATGCCCTTCTCGAAGGCCAGGTACTCGGCGGCGGTGAGGGCCATGCGGGGGGTGGCGATGCGCTCCACCGCCGGGTCGTTGGCCAGGTTTGTGAAGAGCACCGTCCGGTCGATGGCGCCGGTGCGGCGGAACTCCTGTACGAAGAAGTCGGACTCCTCGAAGGTGATGCCGATGGCGGCAAAGACCACGGCGAAGTTGCCCGCGTCGTCCCCCAGCACACGGGCCTGCCGGGCGATCTGGGCGGCCAGGGCCGCGTGGGGCAGGCCGGAGCCGGAGAAGATGGGCAGCTTCTGGCCGCGCACCAGGGTATTCAGGCCGTCGATGGTGGAGATGCCCGTCTGGATGAACTCGTTGGGGTAGTCCCGGGCGGCGGGGTTCATGGGCAGGCCGTTGATGTCCCGGTACTCCTCGGCCAGAATCTCCGGGCCGCCGTCGATGGGCTTGCCCATGCCGTTGAACACCCGGCCCAGCATGTCGCCGGACACGCCCAGCTGGAGGGGGTGGCCCAGGAAGCGCACCTTGGACTCGGCCAGGTTGATGCCCGCGGAGGACTCAAAGAGCTGAACCACGGCGTTGTCGCCGTTGACCTCCAGCACCTGGCAGCGGCGCACGGTGCCGTCGGGCAGCTCAATCTCCCCCAGCTCGTCGTAGGTGACGCCGGACACCCGGCGCACCACCATCAGGGGGCCGTTGACCTCCTGTATGGTACGGTATTCCTTGATCATTCCTCAGCACCTCCCCGGGCGGCGATGTCCGCGATCTGCTCCTCCATCTCCCGGGCCATGTCGGCGTAGACGGCGGCGTACCGGTCGTCCGGCACGCTCTTGGCCCGGCCCATCTGCTCCCGGAAGGGGATGGCGAACAGCTCGGCGGTGGCGGCGCCCTTCTCAATGGCGGCGCGGCACAGCTTGTCGTAATCCAGAATCATCTGGATCATCTTGTCCTGGCGCTCGTAGCTGGAGTACCAGTCCACCTCCATAAAGCCGTTCTGCTGGAGGAAATCCTCCCGCAGCATCTTGGCGGTCTCCAGGGTGAGCTGGTCGGCGGCGGACAGGGAGTCCTTGCCCACCAGCTGCACAATCTCGTTGAGGCTGGCCTCCTCCTGAAGGATGGACATGGCCTTGTCGCGGTTGACCATGAACTGGGGCCCCAGGTGCTCGTCATACCAGGGCTTGAGGGAGTCCAGGTACAGGGAGTAGGAGTTGAGCCAGTTGATGGCCGGGAAGTGGCGCTTGTAGGCCAGGGAGGCGTCCAGGGCCCAGAACACCTTGACGATGCGCATGGTGGCCT
>OGJY01003712.1_pt1 | contig 12193 bp, 10 predicted proteins | sample 1572231 | NCBI WGS metagenome assembly OGJY01 (sample SAMEA2582121, study PRJEB24529) | metagenome | biome: Human gut stool | place: China | collected 2011
TCCGAAAAGATCACATGCAGGACATACCTCTTCCTTACATGGTGAAAACGAACCTGCAAGTGTCTCAATGTTATGATCTGATATTTCCTTGGAAAATACTGCAGGAGCTAAATACAGAATTCCATTCCCCAGTTTTGAATAGCAGACAGGAAAATACCCTTCTCCTTTTTCCTTCAAAAAAAGCTGCAGATCCTGCTTGTATTCCTGATATGCCTTCTCATTCAAAGAAGATACATTTGGCTGCGACAGATATGACTCTATCACTGGAAGCAGTTTTCTTTCGATCACATCCTTCGATAACGATCTTTCTTCCGGACTCTGTGCGTTTTTACCGGCAAAAATATGATACCGCTTCTTTCTGCAGCCCATTCCCCATTTGATCAGACAGCCGCTGCCGTTAAAATCTCCGTCCTTTGAAAAGCTGTAATATTTTATCAATCCACCCGGTCTTATCCTATTAAAATATACTATCGTTCCATTACTGTATCTTTCAGACACGTCTTCTTTTTCTCCACAAGCCATTTCGATACGATAAGAATCTGCATTTAATAGTTCAAGTTTTCCATTGATCGTACGGTGGATCAAAGCAGGCTTAAACTGTCCCATCGTTCTTTTTACCGGATACGCATCTACATTTAATATTCCCATACAAGAATCCGTCAATGTCTCATATACCTGCCTTACAACACCGCGGATCTCACTTCCCGGTATTACCGGAACATGGTACTCGTTATCATATGTGCGATCTGTCTCAAGCTCCGTATAAGAAAAGAAGTCATAAGATTTATGATCCTTTACCTCGGATTCCTTAAAAGCGTGATCCGAACTTGAATTTGGAATAAACAATGGTGTTTTGGTTGTAACCGTATATTCTATCACGCCAGTATGGATGTCCGTATCTTCATATGCTTTCGCTTTTTCCTTTGGAAAACGGATAAAATTATATGGATTTACAAATCCCCTCATACTTATCTCACCTCTTTCAGCCTATAATTATTTATAGTCATAAGATCGTTTTCATCATAAGATATATAATTTACAATCTCCACATAATCCTTACTCTCATCCGGTGATTCCTGTCCCTTTGTAAGCGTGATTATTTTTCCCTCTGTGTATGTATCCGAATGAACATTTTTTTCATCCCGGTCACAATAACTGATGATTTTATCATCCACACACAATTCGATATCCCCGCGCGCCGATCTGATAAACCGGTATTCTTTGTACTCATCAAACAAATGCAGTTCTAAGAGTCCCTTTTGCATCTCTTCTGCAGATGGAAGACGGTCGCGGTCATATGGTTCATAAACAACCCGCCCTGTATAAAGAGCATACATTATCCCATGCTCCGGTGCTTTTGCTAAATTCATGCTCTCATACCTCCATCTGGACTCATATTTTTAAAAATATCTGCGATATATCCATCCTCTTTTCCTGCTTCACCATTGATCAGAACCGGACCATTTACGCAAAATATGCCACGCCCGATAGAGGTAAGACCACCAACTGCCAGAAAACCATTTTGCAGATCTTTGACGGCAAGCATTAAAATACCCATGATCCATCTGGCATCTGCCGGATTTTCTTTGATACGGACAGACATCTTAAGTGTAAGGTCTCCATCAACATAAGTTCTGTCTGTATATAATGCGCCTTTTTTGACTGCTCCTTCAAAACGGCTTACTCCTGTCCTTGTCATCGTAAGCGGTCTGGCATGCCAAATAACCGCTTCATTGATAATGATATTAGATGCGCATGCTTCTTTTTTATCCACGAAACCGAACGCATAGTCCATGATACCTGCGATATTTAACGGCATTTTTGTACCATTTTTTTCTAACTCCCATAAAATTTCTTTTACCCTGTGCCGTATCGCTCCTGCAAAACTTGTTCCCGGTATGACCGGCATACCATGATCTGTCAGATGTACATAATCCGGTTCTCCCTTTCTGGCAGCATACTGACGGATACTGATTCCTCCTTTCATACGCAGAGGAATTTCAATTTTTATCGTCTTTGCATATAGAGGATCAACAGACATTTTATATTCTTCAATCTCATTTTGGACATCAAGCCATGTCTTATCATCATAAGCCTGTGCATATTCCAGATAGTTTGTTTTATCATAGCATCTGCTGTTTACAACTGTTACTTCAAATGTACCAAACCCTCTGGTCTTTTTATTTCCAAGACGGATCTCTGATTGATCGATTCCATAAATAAAAGCTTTTATCCCACCTGCCATTTCAGGCTCGTCATCCGCTTCGCGAATTACAAGTTCTATAAAAAAATATGCCTCCGCTCCGGTCTCCAATATCTCTGTATCATATTTACTCTCCGTTTTCGAAGTCTTATTATCGTTTAACGAAACACTATCGCGAACGGAAAACGCGACTGTTTTTTCGTCAAAAACCATATCTGATATATAGACAGAACTCATCCTGCCATTTCCATCCGCACTTAAATACCCCATCATACACGGAGAGTCTTTTTCCTTTTCCAGATATGCCCTCATAGCACCTGCAACAGAACTTCCTGCGACAAACGGTCTTCCATCTGCATCTTTTAAAACATCTGAATCCGTCCACTTTTCTTCTCCTGACGAAACACAAAGCGGAGCGGTAAACCGGACTTGTATTCTTAGAACTTTTCTTTTTAAAATCCTATTACTCATGCATCCTGCTCCTTTTGCAATATCTTTACACAGTATTTCAGATCTATGATGTAACTGCGATACATAAACCTGTACTTCTCATTATCATCCATGTCACTGTGGAACTCTATTCCATAGTTCTTTTGGATTTCCCGTTCTGTTTCAGCTGCAATACTCTTCGGATCTGCTTTTTCCAGAATCTTAATGCAAATGTTCTTTTTCTTTTCATCTTCAATCTGTCTGATCTGTTCTGACATGGCTTCGTATGATTTTTCTGTCCGGAAAAGTACCCTGATCTTTGCCACAGCTGCATTCAATACCGACAAATTTATGCCGGATTCATTTTTGATATCACTGGTAAATTCCCCAGCTTTCTCACGGATATTTTTTTCCGCTTTTTTTTCAAAATCATCCTGCAGCAGTGTATAAATAATTCCTGTTTTACCATCCAATTTCCGATGATCTGCTTCATCAGAATACTTCGATATATATATCTTTCCTTCCGAAGCGGATTTTCCCCTCAAAAACTTTTCTGCAATAATCTCACCATAACCTTCTGTGGTGCGTTCACCAATAAAACAGTTCTTTAACAGCTGAATGTCAAATCCACACTCAGAATGAAGGATAAACGAACTACCTTTCCCGATCGCATAAAAGACAGGTTTGCGACGCTTCCAGGTAACATTAAATCCACCGACCGTATCAAACTTAAAAAAAGGATTCCTGATCTCAAGATCTGATACCGAAAGTATATCTTCCAAATACTGTTTTAAGACCTCTGGCTCTGCTGTCAGGATTCCCTGCTTATTATATAAAACCAGATCAGACAATACCGTTATGACGGCATCCTTTACCGTATCCTGCGGATTTTTATCGCAAACTTCTTCCAAGCTGTCTAATGTAAAGTCAACGTCTCCAAACTCACCAGACTTTCCATATCCCATACGGACATGTTTCAAAGTTCCGACAGCTTCAATGATCTTTTCTGCAACCTCTCTTCCAGCATAAATAAAGCCTCCGAACGACTGTCCCTCACTGATGCCTGCCAGCTGATAAAAACTTGATCCATCCTCATTTCCGGTTGCCCTTCCGATTGATTTATCCTCCGGTCTCTGATGATGGTAGCTGATCTCTGTATCAACCGTCATAACCTTTTTATCATCTGCTATATAATCAATTCCGGAAGATGTCATCTGACGGCTGCCACAATCCGGCTCATACAACAGATCAAATATCATCATCTTTCCGTCTGCATCATAGGACTGATCTTTTTCCTTCTGCCAGGATGCACGCCCCGGTATACATCTGGTCTGACCGCACTTAATGTAAGCATTTGAAACTACCATATTTTCTTTTGACATCATCTCGCGATATGCAGTCTGTCCCATCGCACCTGCGATCAGTCCCAATACTTTGCTTCCCGCAATGTAATCTTCTGTTTCTGCCTGATTACCGTTTTCCGTTTTACATATCAGCGTAGAGTTTAAATGGATCGTGTAAGAGATTTTATTTCTGTCATAAAACTGCTTTGAAGGAAACATTACATGTTTACATTCCTGCTCATCTCCATCTTCCAAACGCATGGTAACGAGCCCGAGTCCCCTTGTTCTTGCCATACCAATATGTTTTACCAAAGAAACTGCACTTTTCAAAATTTCCTCATCTTCCCTGTTTTCCATTCCGCAATCCGCTTCAAAAACAAGTCCTTTCCGTACCACTCGTATTGTCCGCAGCGAATTTTCATCCGCTACACCGGTTCTCTGGTCAACTGCTGTCTGCGTCCTTGTATATGCATACTGTGCAAGCACATTCTGAGGTGCCGTAAGCTCGCTTTCAAATGCTTCCAGATCCTCTACCGTCTTTTTATAATCCCTGATATATGCATTCGAGAGCCAGAACTCACAAGACTGATAACCTGCCTCCCCAAAAATCCTTGTATACTGTGATTTTTCCATGATTCCCATCTCACACATTTCAAGTGCAGCCTCTCTGATGCATCCTTTGATCCTCTTTGCCGGAATATAGGGAATACCATATTTATCATAAACAACATCCGTATCCACAAGACTATTATAAGTCTCTCCCGCCGTTGTTGACAGATCACTTAAAAGCCTGATCGTTATCTTCATTTTCATTCCCTCCTTCCATGACAAGATCCATAACCTCTAACACATCATACCAGACCGGATATTGATCTATATTGGCGCGGTAACTGCCGTACCCCCTTGATTCCAGAAAAGAAACATATTCATCCATAGCATTCTTTCCCATCGTGATCACATCACGCAGCTGCTTAGCCTTGCTTCTTGGCATGGACAATATCTGCCCCTTCCATTCATCAAAACGGCTGATACTGTATCGCTGATTCTTCTGATTCAGTCTGTACCGGTCATTCTTTGCCGGAACATAATACGGACGTGCCATAAATGATCCGGCATCAGAACGATACTGTCTGTCTCTGTAAGCGGATAAATTGGCAGCTCTTATATTTGAACACATCTGATAATCAAAAAAATTGCCAATTTCATCATCTACGCCATGGTTTTCTTTCTGTTTCGCTCTTTTCTTTGCACTGCCGCAGCATTCTTCCGCAACCTGATAAGCATCTGAAAATGGAAAATGGCTGTTGAAAAAAGCGATACCTCCACACGCACTGTATTCGCTGTCATTACCGATATTCCCAAGAAAATACCGGACTGCCGGTATTGCCAGCTTCGGATTGCAGACAAATGTAATGTCATCTCCAGCAACAATGATCTCCCGGTAAAGCTTGTGCTGCGTTTTTTTGACCTGCGGTGACAAATAATCCATATATTCTGTCATATGATCAAAAGTATCACGGAATGTTTCAGCGATCTCTTTTGACAACCCCCGCATGGTTCTGACTGCTTCTCCATAGAATTCGATAGTCTTGTGTTTTTTCCCCTCTCCTCCCATGATCTTTTTTATACGTTTTCCCATACTGTTTCCATCAATATGGCATACTGCAAGCAGCGAATTATCCCCTTTTCCGGTCACCATATCGTCAAACACCTTTTCACGCTCGTCTTTCGGGAATGCCTGACGTTTTAATTTTGATTCCGTACAGTAATATTTATTATTTTCCATGTAAGTTATGGGATATCCGGTAATAGAATCGACTGCCATAAACGGCATTGCACCAACCGGCTGTGCAAGCGGCATGTATGCTTTGATACGCCGCATTTCATCATTGATATGATTATAATCCTTGTTATAAGACTCCGTCTTTTCGATGACGGCAACTGCAAGATTTAAAGAATAAGTTTCATCCAGAACATGCTTTGCAAGAAAACGGTTTACCTTCTGGCAGACCGCGCCATGCCGGAATAAGACATATGCATTGCCTCCCCCGATAAACATGACCTGCATCTCTATGGACAAATCTTTCAGAAATGCCGTCGGATCATCGTTCTGCCAGTCTGTCATATAGTGGGATTGTTCTGCAGTATCTAACTCTTTTTTGTATTTTTCCAGTCCATCCGTAATAATGTTTGCAACCAGTACAGATGCCCCAATGATTTCTTTTGCCTTATTTGTCTTAAAAATATAAGACTGTATTCCCCTGACATCATACATTGCCAATACTTCTTTATCTAATAGTTCTTCCCTCATACATTCTCCTTTTGTATCCAGTGCTACGCTTGTATATCCGCATATAGTCTGCGGCCATTTTGAATGAATTCATTGATGACGGTAGTTAATTCTTTCCGTGTCATGCGCTTTGTATTCATCATATGATTCCATTTATTCCGTTCATCCTTAATAATCCGGTACATTAAAATCTGTTTCGAAAGTAACTTTTTATTATTCGTATTCGTACTTACCGTAATCACATACGGACTTCCTTTCTTCGGATAATCAAAGGTTGCATCGGATCCTTTTTCTATCTGCATCCATCTCATTTTAAGAATTTCATTCACTGAACTGATCAAACTGATTTTACTTTCAGCTTTATCCAGCTTACTGACATCCAGTAACATGCCTATGTAATAGTTCAATTCGTTTGGAAACGGGTTCGTATTATATTTCGGAAATACTTCTTCTGGTATTTCCTTATTACTTTCAAAATGTATGATATATTTTTCTTCCCATTCTGCCGGCACTTTCGACTCGATATAAGTAAGTGTCTGCTGATACAGTTTCTTTGACACAAGCCACTCAACAATATCCAGACTTGTGGCATTCTCATCTAATATTTTTTTATAATCATTTTTAATCTGCTCAATAAAAACTGAAAATAGAGGGTCGCTTTTATCTGCCTTTCTGATCTGCTTTCTGAGTTCTATTAACTGTCTGTCAAATTCATCTGTATTGCAAAGCATGATCGCCTCAGACAGATCATTCATTGTCTGCACTACCGGCGGAATCTCTTCTTTAATACTCTTATAATAGGTCAGAAGCTGATCCGCCCGTCCATACTCGATAAACTCATTCATTCCGGAGACAAAATCAAAAATCTGATAGGTAACATTCTGCTTTTGAATTGTTCCTTTTCCACCTTCAAAATTGATGGAGTAGATTCCTTTTGGAACAACATCGCTGGTCTTCAATAATGAAAAAACCGCATTCATAAGTAATGAAATATCACGCAGCCCGCCCTGTGTGTCAATCCAGAGATTCAAATCTCCAGCCTCTTTTTTCTTTTTCAGAACATATTCTGCGATCTCTGCAATCGCCTGTCTTTTGCTTTCCAGATCGGTTGAATTTAACGTTCTTCGCTGGGGCATCGTTATATAATGGATCTCTTTTTCATTTTTCAACTGGAGATTGATCCGTTCCTGATAAAACTCACACGGAGACATTATTTTCTCCTCATCCTTAAGCATAAATGACACCTGCTCCACAGATTCCCGTGTGCAGAGCATGATCACTTCATCCGGTATCTCGCCCGCTTCTATCAGCATTCTTGTGATCGGTTCTAACTGACTGTAATATTCAATTTCATGCTCAGTATTATTTTCATCTGTCCATTTACATTTACTCTCTTCTATAATTCCCTCTCTTACCGACAGTTTGCTCATGGACAACAGCAAAATATTCATATTTCCACCCTTTATCTTCTCGTATATTTTCTGAATTTTTTAAAATTAAAATACGACTCTTTTTTATTTCCGACCTCTTTTACAATCCGTTCACTGCATGCAGCTACAACTGTTATATCCTGATCCAACAGCATATTTATGACCTGAAATGCCAGTGTAAACTCTCCCTGACACAACACTGCCGCCGGTGAGTATTCTAACACCTTCTCAACAATCTTTCTGCCTGAATCTTCAACCTGTGTTTCTGTCGCATATGCATCCACATTTGGAAAGGGGATATCTACGATCTTCCCATATTTCTGAGCTTCCACCCGCTGACTTTCTTCCCATTTTTCAGAAGGATGGTTTGTCAAATTAATAAATATATCGTCCATAAGTTTTATCAAAGCACTTTCATAAAAAATTATCGTCCGTTGTATATAGTCCTATTACCTCTTTGCTGGAATAACGCAGAGAATCAAACCTGTATATCATAATGCTGTCTTCCTCTTTTTTACAGGTACGTCCCAGTTCTGATTTAAGTTTGTTCAACTTAGCTTCTGTAATCGTTCCTTCAAAAACAGATTTTTGAACATGAATCAGATACTTTCTGCAGATTTTCAGTATCTTATTTGTCCTTTTTACATTTACATCATAGACAAGAATGACAAACATGCGGTTCCTTATCCTCTGTGTGGCAATGAACTGGTTAATAAAAATTCCACCTGGTAAAACATTTGTATTCATTTATTATACTTTAGTTATTCTGATCTTTCAAGGTTTCAACAGGTATAATCAGCAAATAAGCGCAACAAAAATAAGCCTTTATTGTGTAATAGTGATAAAGGCTCATCTTGTGTTGATTCCTTATAGGTAATGTAAAACAACTGATTTTATCAGCTTTGTTATATATCATACTCTTAAAATTCCTCTATTTCAACCCATTTTTCCCACGAAAATCAATGACTTTACACCAGAAATTTTCTCTTGATGCCTTGTAAACAGCGACTTTAAAGTCAACGGACTTTTTTGCTCATACATATTTATATGGTTTATACACCTCGCCGGTTTCAATCTCACGCTTCAAATTTTGTATTTCTCTTTTGATAATATAATCATACGTTCTATCAATTCCATCGATTTTTACTTTCTGATAAATTTTATTTTCAAATTCTTTGATAAATGCCTTTTTCCCACTTTTGCTAAGGTATATTCCATTATTTTCCACTTCAATAAAATCCGAACTGCTGATCACCTTACGATTTATCAATGTAAATATTGCCCTGTCAACAAGTATCGGTTTGAACAGATCAGCAAGATCAAGATTCAGACTTTCCTGTCTGCTTCCTGCTGCATGAATTATTCCAATTCGGATATCAAGACTTGTCCTGTTAATTTCATTGGCAATCCTTTGATAAAGCAACGTATTGCCAAAACTTATCATTGCATTGATTGAATCTTGTGGCGGACGTCTGGTTCTTTTTTCAAAATGAAAATCTTTATTATCCAATATATAATTGAAACACTGGTAATATCTCTGACGCGCCTGCGCTTCTATCAGCATCAGTTCGTTGATACTCTTTGCCTCATTCATCTGTTTGATACAGGCAGACATCACATCTACATTTTCCTGCAGTTCTTTTGATGTTTTACGTCTTTCATAGTATCTCAAATTTGCACGGATATTCGATATCCCAGCTATTTCAATTTTTCTCGCCATGGCAAGTCGTTCTGTTTCTGAGTCATATATCCTTAACTGTTTTAATTCTGTTTTGATATTTCTTCGATTATTCTGAGGGACAAAACTGCCTATCTTTTCCCCGTATTTGTCTATGAGACAGACATTAAGTCCCACCTGATTCATAAACTCCAAAAATCCACCGGTAATTATTACATTCGAATAAATAAACAATGCATCGGTTGTTTCTACCGGAATATATTTTTTCCCCTCATTACTTTCAAATAAGACATTAAAATCTCTTTTCGTAAGGATTCCCTCATTGATCAGATGGTAGTTATTATCAACCCTCTGTATTCCTGTCGTATACCAGTCTCTGTAAACACTCCGATACGCTTTCTTTTCTTTTTTTATAAGAATTTTTTTATTCTTTTCCTCAAACCGGTATCCTAAATATTTGCGGTTCAAGCCCTGAAATATTCCCGTTTTTTTCTGATTCAGTGGAAGCATTTCCACATTTATAATATATTCCCTGACAGTATTCAGACAGGCAGCCGCCTCATCATAAGTCTTTACATACACATTAATATCATCTCCAAAGCGGCAAAAGGAATACTTCTTCTCTTCCATATAATGGTCAAGCGCATCCATGTATATGTTGCTGAGCAGCGGACTCAGAGGTCCACCCTGAAGTATTCCTTCTTCTTTCTGATATGTAATGTGATCATCCAGTATTGTACATCTTAAATATACAATGATCAGATTCATCACTTTTTCATCTGAAATCTCTGCCCGAATTTTTTCAAGCAGTAATTCCTGATTTATATTGTCAAAAAAATTGTGTATATCAAGTTCAATACACCATATATTCCCCTCTTCTATGTATTGTGCTGCCTGTTTTACAGCCGCCAATACCCCTTTTCCATCCTGATAAGCATATGAACAGGCAGAAAATTCATTTTTCCAAAGAAGGTTCATTTTCTGAAATAATGCACGGTAAATAAGACGGTCAACCGAATTCATCAAAGAAATCTTACGATGTTTTCCCTTTTGATTTATAATTTCAATCTGATTGATCATGCCCGGTACATAGATTCCATCCAGTATCGCCTTTTTTATTCTGTCTCCATTTGCGCTCCAATATACTGGCAATTCCGATAACTTTACCCCATCAACGCCACAACTATCTCTTTTTTCCATCAGAGATTCCATAGCAGTATTTATATTATCATCTGAAAGGACATCACCAATACTTAATTCCATACGTCAATCCTCCTTTGTTCAGGGATAAACATTAATTAGGAACGTAAAACTCGTTTCAATATTTTCAGTATCAATTTTGCTTATGTAATGTAATACATGTAAATATAAGATTGCAAAGGCAAAACAACCATCACGGATTTATGTGCTAATTCCTCATAGGTAATGTAAAACATGAAAAACCATCGGTGAAAATAATAGATGATTTATCATATGCAAATGCATTGAATGTCAATTCCTCATAGGTAATGTAAAACTCGCTTCATTCAGAACTGACAATTTTTAACGCTATCGAATGTGTCAATTCCTCATAGGTAATGTAAAACATTCGGATGTGAAGCTTTCATCTATCCGGCATTATATGTGAACGTGTCAATTCCTCATAGGTAATGTAAAACGTTCCTGACTAGGACAACATATCTGTGCGAAGATATTACTTGTGTCAATTCCTCATAGGTAATGTAAAACCATAATCAATTTACCGAGGTTGTGTATACCCGTAAAGTGTGTCAATTCCTCATAGGTAATGTAAAACGTGTAAGTGAAGACATCAATAAAATTCGCACAAGTATTGTGTCAATTCCTCATAGGTAATGTAAAACATCATATGTGCAGGGGCTTAGTACATTGCAGATGCGTGTCAATTCCTCATAGGTAATGTAAAACTTGTTGCACAGAAGGGAGAATATAAATGCAGAATTTAAAGTGTCAATTCCTCATAGGTAATGTAAAACATATCTACGAACACACTTTCGAAAAATCCAGAAGATGTGTCAATTCCTCATAGGTAATGTAAAACAACTGATTTTATCAGCTTCTTTACATATCATACTCTCAAATTTTCCTTATTTCAACCCATTTTTTCCAAAAAAGTCCGTCGACCTATTTTTCTAAAAAACCATGCAATCCGCATAAATCCAATATTTCCTGCTCTTTTAAAAAGACCTACTGATATCGACGGACTTTTAGAACGATTTTTTCTTTTTTTCCTGATAAATCCGTGATTTTACTTACAAAAAAAATCCCCTCATGCCTTATAAACAGTGGCTTTGAGGTCGACGGACTTTTTTCTGTGTCTATCCCTGTTCCGGCACTGTCACCGTCCACAGATACTGCTCCCCTTTTCCCCACAGCAGCAGTTCTTTCATCTGTTCATCGTACTCTTCTGTCGGTTTGTAATCCTTCAACATGGAAAACAGATACTTCTCCTGTTCGTCCTTTGGTTCTGTCTTTTTCATTTCTTCATGTAACAAATTTGCCAGTTCAACCGGTCTGATATCCTCTGAGAACCCGATTCCGGATAACTTTGTGACAAGACCTGCCGCATAGTAAAACTCGTAGTTGCCGGTCAGGACAGATTTCTGCATGTTGCATTTTATGATAACACTCTGGCGTGCGATAGATGTAACCATGATTCATTTCTCCATTTCTTCATTGTAAAAATAAGCATCCTCCAAATGCTGGTTTGTGGGTGATATGAGTCGCCCGTCCAAATGGTGTGTCGCAGGTCTGTGAATGGCATTTTGCGCAAAGCCGGAGTTAATTTTGGTTCCGTTGTAC
>OGJY01003725.1_pt1 | contig 12163 bp, 8 predicted proteins | sample 1572231 | NCBI WGS metagenome assembly OGJY01 (sample SAMEA2582121, study PRJEB24529) | metagenome | biome: Human gut stool | place: China | collected 2011
GTTCCAAGGTCTCCGGATGAGGTAACAATCATTCCTGTAATTCCTGCTGCAAAATCTGAGCGGGCTGCCTCATAAGAATTATACTCTTTTCCTGGCGGTGCCTTCATAACACCTTCTTCTATCATACTCTTCCAAAGTGCCAGCGGTTTTGTTCCTGTCTCATTGTTGAACCCTATATCTGTTTCATCCTCATTGAGAATACGTCCATCTCCCTGCATGATAAATGCTTCATAGAACCAGGCATCAATGGGCATCTCAAATCCCCATCTCTGGTTGGGAATAGAAAGCTTTGATGCATATTCCCTCAGCTCATCCCATGTTTGAGGTGGTGTTTCCGGATCCAGGCCTGCTTCTTCAAACATGTCCTTGTTATAGTAAAACATTGGGGTACTTCTGTTAAAAGGAAGCGCATATAAACCTTCTCCCCAGTCGCAGCAATCCATCAGACCATCATAAAACATCTCTGGATCGAGTCCTGCTTCCCTGGCTGGCTCTGTCATATCCTGAAGCACTCCATAATCTGCAAACATCTTTGTACGTCCCATTTCAAGCTGGGCAATGTGAGGTGCTTCTCCTGATGTGACCGCTGTCTGCAGTTTTGCAGCCATATCGTAATAATTACCCTGAAATTCCACTGTTACATGAACCTTATCCTGGCTTTCATTATAATCCTTAACTATCTTATCCACTGTCTCTCCCATTCCTCCGCTCATGCTTGTCCAGAATACCACATCTGTCTTTTCATTAGCTTCAGATACTACTCCTCCTTCCGAAGTTGATGCCGCTTCATCCTTTGCAGCACTGCATCCCGTCATCAGGCTGCCTGCCATCAGAAGACCCAGCCCTATTGCTGTACCTTTTTTCATAGTAAAAATTTCCTTTCCCTTTTTATTTTAATAGTTCTTCTATTGCACTTCCCTTTGCCTCTGGCATCTCAAAGCCAAGAAGCTTTGCAAATGTAGGTGCTTCGTCTATAATACACTTTCTTTCCACAATCACACCTTCCCGGATATCAGGTCCTGCCATCATAAATACCGGCTGAGGGCCCTTTGACGGAAGATGTCCGTGAGAGGCAACTGAAAATTTGTAATCTGAATTATCCGGTCTTTCTATAACCGTACCAGTCCACCGATTCCCAAAGCTGGTATTCTGTCCCTCTAAAACATATTCAAACTCACCTGCAAGGTGCTGTTCCCTTCTCACCTCTTCCTTATGAAAAACTGACTCTATACCATATTCCGGAGTCGCTCTCATTTTATACAGAAGCTCTTCCAGCTTTTTCCTGGTCACTGAATCGTCTGGATTCTTCATAACAATCTGGCAGGAAAGAGAGGTGGAATTACAGTAGGCATCCCAGTCACGGATCGTTCCATCCTCTCCAACCCGGATCAAACCTGCCTGAACAAACAGTACATTAGGATGAAACACCTGCTTAACCGGAAGATGACCATGATCACTGATGACAGCAAAGTTTGTATCATCATAAATTCCAGCATCCATAGCTGCTTCCATAAGGCGTCCCAGCCAGTCATCATTTGCAATTACAGCCTGGGTAATGGCTGATCCCTGAATGCCGTTTGCATGCCTTGTATGATCCAGATGTGCCAGATGTATAAACATGACGTCTGGCTGATACCTTCTTATAATATCGCAGGCACATCCAACCATCATCTGATCCATAAATGGCTGTGTCGTCCTTCTGAGCTTATGCCAGTGTCTCTCAAGAATCCCATTCTCCCCAAACATATTTTCACTGCAGGCAGTTTTGAGAATGTCTCTTGGATCCACTCTGTCAATTTCCGTATCTGCGCCCATACACGGCCATCCAATGCAGGCTGTTGTGAACCCCTGCCTATGCGCCAGGTCAAGTATGGTAGGAACCTTGAGATCCTTATGATACCAGAACCAATCCGGAGCCGGATTTCCCACATCTAACTTTTCATTATGATAAATGCCATGAAATTCCGGCCAGGTTCCTGTAATAATCGAAGCATGGGCCGGATATGTAAATGACGGATATACGCTTCGCATCCCTCCCTGGGCATAAGCCCCTCTCTCTAATATTTTCTTGAAATTAGGAAGTGTCTTAAGATACTCCATATCTTCATCAAAAAGAGAATCCACTGATAACACAATTAATTTTTTGTTCATATTCTTCTTGTCCTATCTTAATTATTTTATTCCTGAGTAGGCAAATGCCTTTCGAATCTGTTTATTAGCTACAAGATATACTAACAGTATCGGCACAACAAGAAGCATATTTCCTGCCATGAGTACGTTCCACAGACGTCCTCCCTCCTGGCTATTAAGCATTGCAACACCAATCGGAAGTGTCCTGTATGCATCCTTTGTTGTCATAATAAGCGGCCAGAAGTATGAATTCCAGCTTGAGATAAAACTCAACAGTCCTATTGTAAAAATAGCCGGTCTTGCCATAGGAATCATAATCTTCATGATAATCTTAAGTTCCCCTGCATCATCAAGGCGTGCCGCCTCAATTATCTCTTCCGGAATCTGCATGAAATACTGACGAAGAAGAAAAATACCAAACGCATTGGCAATAAACGGTAAAATCTGTGGCAACAGGGATTGCAGCATACCCGCCTTACTGAACATCAGATAGATGGGGATAAATGTTACCTGCTGCGGAATCATAAATCCCAGAAGAACAATTCCAAAGAAAACATATTTAAATTTACATCTGGCAAATGCATATGCTGCAGGAACTATTACAAGATACTGCAGAATTAAAACAGTAACACTTACAATCAGGGAATTCTTAAGAAATCCCCACACATCCACCATTTCCAGTGCTTTAATATATCCTTCAACTGTCCACCGTACAGGAAGAAGTGCCGGTGGATAGACTGTTGTCTCCTTGTATGGTTTGAATGATGTCAATACCATCCATATAAATGGATATGCAATGATAAATATCATCATAAGTTTTAATACAACATTCAACATACTTACTAATATATATCCAGCCTTTTTTAATTTTCTGCTGTCCATGTTCGTTCCCCTTTTATTGATAATGTACTTTCCTGCCAAGAAATACAAAGTATAAAATTGTAAGTATTCCAACCAGCGCAAGAAGTACAACTGCCTCTGCTGTTGCCGGACCAAGTTTCAGATATTTAAAAGCATCTGAGTAAATTTGATATACCAAAGTATTCGTTGAATTCACCGGGCCCCCCTGTGTCATAAGGTTTACCGTCTCAAACACCTGGAATGAACTGATGGTCGCAACTATTGTTGTAAAAAACAGAGTTGGACTGATCATCGGAAGTGTAATATGGAAAAATGTTCTTAACCTTGGGGTATCATCTATTTCAGCCGCCTCATAGATATCCTTTGACACCCCCTGGAGAGCTGCAAGAATAAGCAGTGCATAATATCCCAGACTCTTCCATACCATCATTCCTATCAGGGATGCAAGTGCCGTTTTGCTGCTGGCCAGAAATGGAAATGGTTTCAACCCTAATGAGCGAAGTACATAATTAACAGCTCCTATCTGAGGATCCATAATCCAAAGAAATACGGTGGATACTGAAACCAGAGAAATAATATGTGGTGTAAACACAGCAGCAAGCGTTACGCTGTTCAAATGCTTCTGCGCTTTTCCATTGACCCATACAGCAAAGAGTGTTGCAAGTACCATCAGGATTGCGACAAGTCCGATTGAATAGATAAAGGTGTTTTTTAATGTAGTATGAAAATCTACAGACTTAAACAGCATAATAAAATTTTCCAGTCCTACAAATCCACGTTTTTTGCTAAGAAGACTTCCATCTCTCAGACTTGAATCTATCAGATAAAAAATAGGGTAAATTGTAAATACTGTAAGCAGAAGAATTGCTGGCAGGATTAATACATATCCTTTCAATGCATCTTTCCGATCATGCGTCCACCATACGCTTTTTTCCACAGAAGCATTCTTTTTCATGATGATTATGCTCCTTTCTCAAGATTTCTGACAGCATTCCTGATTTCAGGTGTCACTTCCATTCGTTTTCCATCTTTGGCAAAAGCAAACAGATGCTGTTCCCTGACATAAAGTCTGCATCTATCACTCTCAATGTCCTCTTCCGTTTTAACGATTACTTTACCGTAAGCCGTTTCAACTGAGTAGTTCATCTCTGCTCCCAGCTGCTCTTTTGTAATAATTCTGCCTGAAATATCCAGCAGTGCTTCCCCTGGATCCAGGAATGATGTTTTCTCTGGCCGAAAACCAATCTTTATATCCGGAACCATATTATCCACAATGTTCATTGGAGGAGTCCCTATAAACTGTGCAGTATACACATTCTGGGGATTGTGATACATTTCCTTTGGAGTAGATCTCTGCATGATGACTCCCTTATCCATAAGTATGATATTATCGCCCATACTCATAGCCTCAATCTGATCATGCGTTACATAAATAAATGTTGTTCCAAGTCTTTTATGGAGCTCAATAAGCTCTATTCTCATCTGCTGACGGAGTTTTGCATCAAGATTGGAAAGCGGCTCATCCATAAGAAATACTTTTGGCTTCTTGACCATGGCTCTTGCCAGTGCAACTCTCTGTCTCTGTCCTCCAGAAAGTTCTGAAGGTTTTCTATTGAGATAGGGGGTAAGTCCAACGATCTCGCTTACATCTTCAATCAGCTGTTTTCTCTCTTCTTTAGGAATTTTTTTATTTTTAAGACCAAATTCTATATTATCTTTCACGGACATAGTAGGATACAGCGCATAGTTCTGAAAAACCATTGCAATCCCCCTCTTTCCCGGTTCAACATCTACAACATTTTCATCGTCAATCAGTATTTCTCCTGAGCTTGGCTTTTCCAGACCTGCTATCATTCTAAGGGTTGTTGATTTTCCACATCCGGATGGTCCTACAAGAACTGTAAAGGAACCGTCCTCGATTGTAAAATTAAGTTCTGGAATGATAATTTCCTTTCCATATTCCTTATGAATATTCTTCAATGTGATTGAACTCATACTCAATTACCTCCTGTTTACAGAACATACATATTCTGCCCAATTTTTTTGTTTCATTGCTCCATCGCTTTTTCTTATCTATCTGTGTCAGCAATTTTTGATATCATTCAACAGCAGTATGTATAATACAATGTCTTATCCATAGTTTGTAATCAAAGTTTCGAAAAATTTATGTAAATTTTTTTGCAAAAAAAGAACCTATGGCTGTCACACCATGGTTCCTTTTACTTTTTATCATATCATTTTCTGTTTTATCCTTTTCGCATTTTGAGCACATCCGTCAGATTGATTGGGCCAGCCAGAAAGAAACTTCGTCTATAGGGACCCTATGAACAGACAGGTCGGAACACTATTTTTTCCTATTGGAAACAACTCTTTTTTACATTTTTTCATAATAACTGATAATCTCCTGCTCCAGCTTCACATTATGCTTTAACATATATTCAACTGTATCACAGTAAAGTTCGTTTTCCACTAAAGATTTCAGTCTGCCCCGATCCCGCTCACTCAGCGGCTGGCAGCATCTGCAAAAACGTTCATCCTGAAGTTCTGCCTCCGACATACGATACAGCCCAAAGGGAATTTCTGTTATCCGGCACAAATTTTCATGGATATAAAATCCACCTGCATCTAAATCTCCAAAATGCAGGTACTTCACCCTCGGATTATTCTGATATACCAATTTTAAAAAATCCCGCTGAAACCGGGTTGCATAGCCTCCCAGATAGAAAAAACTAATCTTCTGATTCCCACAGCGGTAAAAAGAAGTTTTATTTTCCACTGTCATAAATTTCGGTGTGTGAACAATCACCTGCTCCAACGCTTCAAGATCCTCTGTACAAAATTCAATACCATTTTTCAAAGCTCCCAGTTCCAGCAGTTCTCCATCAATTTTCAGTGTAATATCTCCCTTTAGACATATTTTTTGTTTTTTCGGAATAATATGATATTTCCGCAAAATTTCGTCCTGTAATTCTCCCTCTTCACAAGGAATTTTTTCATATGCCCGAAGCAGATTGCATACGCTTTCCACCGTATTTTCTTCCAAATACTTGGAAGAGCCGTAAATCAGCATAGACGCTTCCCTCACATAAAGCGGGGTTTCATTTTTTTCGATAAATGTAAGAGCCTTCAGTACCTCCTCTGTCTGAAGATAACGGTTTGGAATCCTGTTTTGCGCAAGGATCTCTTTTAACCGCTCACATTCCCTGTCTGCAGCCGGAGAGATCCCGCTGTAGCGGGCAATCATCTGTTCTACATACTGCCGTTTTCTGGATTTCGGTTCATACCCGCAGGCCGACTCCAGATATGCCTCAATCTCCTCTACCTTCTCGTCAATCAGGTAAATCTTTGCAATCTCACTGCTGAAACCATTGTTCTCAAATGTAAGAAATCCATCCCTGCTGCAGGCTTCTGCAGCCTGGTTAACTGCCTCTATCTCTTCCAAATCTCCATCATTTTTATTATACTTTTTATACAGCTCCACAGGTGAAATGCTGGTTCTGCGGTAAATTATATTTGTTCCATTATCCTTCCTGCTTTTTCGGTATTTCTCCACCAGCAAAATCAACATTTTTTCTTTATATGTTTTCATAAGCCTTTTCCTCATGAAACTGGACAATACCAAGCTGCATACTGTCAGGACGCACCCGCAGCACTGGAAGCAGAACCTCACATTCATTTCCAGAACAGAAAATTACCTGCAGCTTCTGCTGCCTCATAAAATTCAGCATCAATTTTACATTTCCCGGATCCATCTTGGCAAAGGGTTCGTCGATAAACACAAGTCTGGTAGAATTTACCCGCTGATTGTAAATCATAAGCAGTGCTGAAGATAAAATCAGCAGATACGGAATCTGTACCTCCGCACCTGAGTTAAAGCCGGTCTGGCGTGACAGCTTTGCACGATCCAGAATCTGATTGCTTACTAAAATTTCATAAGTCATATAATTCCTATAATCTGCAAAGCGGGCAATGGTTTCCTCGCTGTTTTTCTCTATAATCCGGTTAATAATTTTCCGAAGTTCTTTTTCCAGATGTTCTCCCTCTTCATTAGAAACAGAAGTAAACATGTCAAATGTCATCTGTCCGTCTGAGCTTCCTAACTGCTCCCGCTCTTCCAGATATCTGGCGTACTCAATGATTTTTGCATACTCTGTGCCATCTTTCACATAATGGACATCAAACTGATACTTGGCGGAAAAATTCAGCTTCGCCAGCTCTCCATTTATCTGTTTTAAGTCTTCTCTTGCCTTTTCGCAGTATTTCCGGATATTTAAGACAAATTCATTTTTAAAGATGTCCTCGTATCGTCTGGTCTGAGCATCCAGTTCCTGGCGGATTTCCTGAAGATTATCCATCCAGATCCGATCTTTTCTGGCTGCATAAAGTTCTCTTCCTTCCGTTCCCACAGTTAATTCGCCACCTGAATAATGAGTGTTATAGGCAGCCTGAAGAGAAAAAAGTTCCTTTTTGTGCTGTTCAATTCTTCTGGCAATACGCCCTCTTGTTTCCTGTGCTAAAAGACCGCCCTGAGTGCCGCCTGCCAGGAATTTTTCGTAAGCCTCTACCGCTTTCTGGACTACGGTGTAAGCGTTTATTTCATATTTCCGGAAGCGGCCTTCTTCTGCCTCAAGTTCTATTTTCTTCTGCTGTCTTCTCGCCCCACACAGCTGGATTTCCGCTCCCAGACTGCTATTTTCCTGATCCAGCTTCCCTCTGGCCTGCTTCATCCCCCTTTGTTCGTTTTGCATCTGCTCTATCAGCTGATTCAATTCCAGATATTCCCGATTATTTTTAAGAGCTTTTTCCAGCCGCTTCAGCTGATCCTCAGAATCTCTGCAAAGCCTCGATACCTCCTGGTACTTTGACGGAGCCTCATAGGCGTATGAACGGAAAAAGGCTTTGTCTCCATTCAGACGGTTCTTTCTGTTTTGCAGCTCCCTGCGTTTTTCAAGCACAGACTGCTTCTCCTCGCGAATACGCCGAATCTCCTTCTCTGCACGAATCCGGTTCAATTCATAAATTTTCTGTCCCAGATAATAGACACCGATGCGATCCAGACGAAGAAAATAACTGTCCATGGCTACAGATACTCTTCCTTCTTTGGAAATAGCATTCTCGAAATTACGAACCTGCTGTAGTTCTACAGCATGCATCCTTCCCAGCTGAAACTCAAAATATCTCTTCGCTGCCTCATTTTTAATTTCCAGCATATGTACCACTGAATCCGCTTCTGGATTGAGTTCTTTCCGCATCAGCAGCTTTGTATTAAACAAATGGGCATATTTGTGGGATGAGCGATTTAAAACATCATCTGCTATGTCATAATACTGGGGTTCTACCAGAATACTGTACCGGCGTGGTCCGAGAAATGCCTCTATGGCATCCCGCCAGGTTTCGTCTGTCAGGCTGATTACATACTCACAGGCAAACTGAGCTCTGCTTTTAATCTTTCTCTGTTCAAATTCCCGGTTGATCTCATTCCGCAGCTCCACATAATCTGGTATTCGATCATAGGTGTTTCTGTGCTTCTTGCAGTCTTCCAGAATTTTCTCCTGAATATTCAGCTTTCGGTTCAGCTCTTCTGCTGCCAGATTCAAACGGTCGATTTCTCGAATTTTCTCATCATAAGCCTGTTCTACAAGCCGCTTCAGCCCATCTGCTGCAGATTCCTTCTCTGCCACCGAATAGCCGCTTCCGCACAGGGATGACAAAATCTCCTTTTTCTCTGCGGTTTGTCCTTCTTCCATAAAACTGTGAAGAATTTCGCTGACTTTCGTCTGAAAATCTTCCAGCTCCCGCCATTTCGCCAGCCATTCTCCCTTTTCTTTTTTTAGTAAGGCCAGCCGTCTCCGTTCTTCCTCCACTATTCTGGCGCCGTCCATCTGTCTCAAACTGACTCTTGCCTGAACCAGGCGATTATCCAGCTCATTTAACTGTTCATCTAAAATCTGAAGATTCTGGTTGACCTCTTTTTGCTTTTTCTCTGCCTCTTCCTGTTTTTTTGTCAGCTCCTCAATACTGCCTTTCAAATCCTTTTTCTTCTTGTAAACAATTTTAATATCGTCAGATAAAAGCCTGTTGGACTCGCTCTCAAAGGTATCATACTCTCCCAGAATATGCTCCAGTTCCTCAATCTCTTCCTGCACTGCATGAAAGGTGTGATTCAGCCGTTCAATGTTATTTTTAGCTTCGATCAGCTTACTGAAATCTACGTTTTTTTCTTCCAGAACACTTTCTCTGATAAAACGGTCAATCTTAGCTTCTGGATCATAAGACATGATTCCCCGCAGTTTCCTAAGATAGACTGGCATCTGATTGATGCTAAGTTTCAATCCCGTCATCTGCATAAACTTTGGCAGTCCCTGTTCCCGGTTTAACATCGTAAGTTTGTATTGTTTCTGAAGCTCTGTGGCGCTATATGGCATGAGAATACCTTCTTTGTCATAAGTATGGTTTATCTCTTCCATTGATTTTCTGTCAATCACATAGCGATAGGTTTGATAATTGTTGGAAGCATTCGTTTCAATTACTACGCCAAGAAGGAAATTTTTTTCCTCTGCCTGATCGAAGAATTCCAGCACAATATGGCTGTATACATTGGGCACCTTCTCCGGCGGCCGCATATAGGTTCCTGCAGTAGCGTCCAAAAGACCTCTGGTGTAAGAGGAAACGGTCCGGCTGCCCTTTCCTTCAGAAGACTTATTAAATACCGTATCGCCATAAGCTGCATATTTGACAGCATCTAACATGGCAGATTTACCATTTCCGTTTTTTCCTGCAATCAGCGTAAAAAAGCCAATAGGCGCTGTTACATTGGCAAAACCGTACCAGTTAATCAGACGGACTTTTTTCAGTAAGATCATTCTTCTTCCTCCTCAAAATCTTCTGGTTCTATATCCTGCTGCTCATTTATTTTTTCGTCCTCTGCCGTCTTTTCGGACTCTCCATCCTCTTTCAGATATTCTCCTGCAACCGTTTTAAACTGAGGGAGATCCCAGCCAAACTGAAGGGAAGGATATAGCTGAATCTTCATGTCCTCTCCTTCTTCCTCCTCAGAATAATTGATCAGACTATACTTTTTAAACAGCTTGAACGCAGCATTTAATTCTGTCCGGACAACAAGCACTCCATAATCGCGAATTTTATCAATTAAATCTCCCTTGGTAACAAAATTCCCCTCATTGCAGCCCAGGTTTTCCAGATATACTTTCCAGAGTACCAGAAGCAGATGATACTGCAAGTTGGTAAATGTCACTACATTAGCTCGTTTAAGGCCAACGGTTTCCATATCCGCCTCGCTGGCAATCAGCATTGCTACACCCGCCTTATCATCCACCAGAAGGTCAAATCCGATTATCCGAAGGTATTCCGACATATCCTGCCAGTTCGATTCTCTGGAAACAAAATCATACAGTTTTCCATCTCGCTCCTGAAGAATAAAGGTAGACTCCAGGAGTTTTCGGATACATTTCTTAAACAGGAGTCCGTTTTCCTCCTTCACAGTTATATGCAGACTGATATCACTCATATTTCTTCCTCTTTATCTTAATCCGGCTGATTGCCGCAACTTCCGTTTCCACTGTACCTTCTTCAAAAACCACATCATAGGGAAATCCCACAGAACCGGAATAAATGATGCTGGAAGCAATCATCATGGCATCCTCTCTTGTACGGACACCCCACTCCTCCACCGATACCTGCCCCTTATCCGGAATTTTCTCAGCCAGATAATCCTTTACCCGGTCCATACTGTACTGATCCGGTGTCGCTGTCAAAAGTTCATCTGTCAGACGCAGTTTCTCCTCCATGGACAGTTCATCCGATGGAATCCCTGCATTTTTTGTATTCGGATTTACCTTTTTCCGCCGTTCAAAGGACTTTCGGCTTATATAGCCAACCTGCAGTTGACGATAGCTTTGAGAAATCTGCTGTATCACGGTATCCCGTTCTTCTTTATCCAGATCCTTTATAAAAAGCAGCAGTTGATTCAGCACATTTTCCAGATTGGCCCCGCTGTTTAAAACCATCATCATGCGGACAGAATAAAGATTATAGTAAGTGTTAATTTTCTTATCAATATATCCCATGGTCTGATCATACTCCAGACTGATAAAGCTGTCTAGCTCCGCAAATTGGTGGTTAATTTTCTCCTTCGCCTGAAGCTCGTCCACGTTTTTAAGATCTCTATATTCCTTTATCATCTGCTCGTATAATTCGGAATCCCTTAATGTTCGAAGCATACGCTCAATACTGGCAATATAAGAAGGAATCAATCCACTCTTTTTTATAAAGAAGTAATCGTTGAAAAAGCGCTTCAACAGTTCATCTTTCAGGAAAAATTGTCCCAGGCTATTGGCATCCGACATCTTTGTCACTGCACGCATAATTTCCTGAACGCTGTCTTTCAGAATCAGCAGTTCATTTTTCAGATCACATTCATTTTCAATCAGGGGAAGTAAAATATTGGAATAAGGCCGAATTGTACGGACGCTGTCTCTTCTAAAGGAAGATTTTAATATTTCATAAATAGAAAAAATATGATTTGTAATCGCACTGTTAGAATTCGTGTCAAAAATTTTATGTATCGCGTCCACCAGTTTCCGGCAATAAGCCGAAACAGACGCAATATTATCCCCGCTGCGCCCTATTTCCTGGGACGTTATCCACCCACAGACACGAAAATAGCGGAGAATGGAGGAGGCGTTTTCCTGAGGTGTCCGCCTGCTGCTGACCTCCTCGCCAATATTCTCCGTCTCAATAGAATACATGCAGTTTTGCAGATAAAGAATCAAACAGTTTCTGGCATCTGTCTCATACAATACCGGAATTTCTTTCGATTTTTCAATCAGCAGACTGATACACTCAAAATAAATCTCCCTGTTCTGGCAGCAAAAGGGATTGAAAAATTTATCATTGATGGCTTCAAAAAACGGCATATCTCTTTCCTCTTTCCCCTTATCTTGTGTTGTATCAGATTATATCAAATTGCCGAGAAGATAGCCAGCCCTGAATTATATAATCTTTGGACTTCCCAAAATTTAAATCTCCGGGATGATCCACCGTTCTCCATCAAAATCCTCAAACTTTTCCGTTGTCACATTCTGTTCATAGTAAACAGCCAGGATCCGTTTGATATCCTCTTTGCCTGCCCGCTTGACAGAAAAGCTCTGTT
>OGJY01003728.1_pt1 | contig 12155 bp, 14 predicted proteins | sample 1572231 | NCBI WGS metagenome assembly OGJY01 (sample SAMEA2582121, study PRJEB24529) | metagenome | biome: Human gut stool | place: China | collected 2011
AGAGCATCTGCCTTACAAGCAGAGGGTCATAGGTTCGAGTCCTATTGGTCCCACTTATATGCCAGATAATTAAGGTATGTATATGCCGCAGTGGCGGAACTGGCAGACGCGCAGGACTTAAAATCCTGTTCGAGTTAAATCGAGTACCGGTTCGATTCCGGTCTGCGGCATGAAAAAGGACTTCAAGTGATTGAAGTTCTTTTTATTTTGCAGTAATCATGTTATTGCTTGCATCAGGAATAAAAGAACTGTATAAACAGAAATAATAAAAATAGAGAGCAGGATACGGAAATGAATTTGATCATTTCGTATTCTGCTCTCTATTTTATTTGGATTTTTGCTCAGATGTTATGGATTCAAAATATTCTTCACAACATCCTTATCGCTCAAGTAAACCATATGTGATCCTTTCAGCTGTACATAATAATTCTTTTGATCAGAATCCTTTTTACCGATATAAAGCACAACATTTTTTGTTTTCTTCGTATCCGTATCCTTATAAGTGATATCGATTGTGATTCGAGAATCCTTATCCAGTCCATATTTTACAAGATCTGTCTGATTTGCATAATAATTCTGGCAGTCTCCAAAAGTAAATACACCCAAACCGCCAGAGATTCCATCCAGATTTTTCTTCTTGCTTGTATAAGTCTTTGTTTTACTAGTCTGAGTGATCAAAACTTTCTTCAGATTTCCAGTACTTAATGTAGGGAAAGTATCTGTCTCGATCAGGTCATCCAAAGAATAAGATAAACTAGATGTGATATCAGAAGATACGGTATAAATCTTTGATTTATCTCCATAAGTTACATAGTAATTTTCACCGGTTGCATTTCCAATATAATAAGTCATGGATTTTCCAGTTTTGTCTTTGGCACTAACTGTATAAGTTGGCTTGTCAAGACCATAGTCGCTTAGAGCATCTGCATTTTTAAGTTCTCTGACAGCTTCAACTTTTTGAAATGTAGAAGCAAGACTTTCGAGAGAGGACTGAGTGATTGGATATTTTTTATTTTTTGTATAATACCATTTGCCACTCTGTTTTATGAAAGAAAGAGTCGTTCCGTTGTTATTATAAGAGATGGAAGTTAAACTCTTTAAATCAGAGATCATTGTCTGATCAGAATCTTCTTTGGAAGATTGCTGTTTCTGGTATAAATTCACTCCCGTATACAGGACAATAAGTCCTGCAAATACGAGAAGTAAAATCTGCAATGTTTTTTTCTGTTTCATGAAAACCTCCTAACGGCGTCTGCGTCTAAACCATACAATGAATCCGCCAATGATCAGACCAACTGGAATTACAAAGACTACAAGGATACTGAATGGTCCAGGATGAGCAATTGTATTATAGCTGACTTCTAGACTCTTTGGAGAGATAGAAACATTATCGGCATTATTTAAACATGCGGTCACAGAGTTTGTAAATAATGTCAGGTTTTCTAAGGATGAGAAAGAACTTGTGATCTGCTCATCGATCAGCATATTACTTCCGTAAACAGTCAGGCGACTTTCTTTTGCAACTTTCTTTCCTTTGCTGTTTTTGACTTTGACAGATTCTGTGGAAGTTGCACCAAGGACATAAGTTCCCTGTGTTTGTTTCTTCTCAGTGACAGCATATCCGTTGCTGGATGTTGTCATAAATGCATCGGTAGAAATAGAATCTCTAACTGGAGTACTCTGTGTCATACCTTTCGAATTGATCATCATAACAGAGTTTGATGAAATTCCAGAAGCCATATCACCGCTTACAGAAAGATTTGGGATCAAGTAATAATAATTTCCTTGATATGAACGTTCTGTATCTGCAATATATCCGCTTTGAACAGTTAAACCGTAGTCTTTTAACAGACCATATAAGTTTTTCATACTCTTATTTGTCTGGGCAAGTAAAGTAACAACTTTTCCACCTTTCTTCAGGTAAGAAGATAATAGTTTTACTTCATCTTTTGTAAAATCGCTTGTAGCCCCATCGATGATCAGCAGATCACAATCATCAGGAATGGATGTTGCAGTCATTAAAAGCAGATCACTTGTGGAAATTCTTGATTTTGTAAGAAGACTTGTGACCTCGGAAGATAAGGATGATTCTCCATGGCCAGAAGTATAATAAGCTTTATATTCTTTGTCACTTGTTACATAATTTAAAGCACTTGTAAGCTGCCCATCACCATCAAATGATGAAGCGGAAGAGGAAGTACTGTAGTAAGAATCTGAGGAAACTAATATATCATCAAACGAAACAGTTGTTGTACGGTTGGTTTTCTTACAAGAGATGACGATATTGTTTTCTTCGGTTCCGTATTTTGTCAATGCAGATGGATGAAGCACAGGATCGATCCATTTGACATGAAGCTTGCTTGATAAAGAAGCATATTTATTGATGAAAGTTTTGATCCTTTTATCAGTGCTGTCCTTTTCTGCAAGAACATAAAAAGTGACGTCATCATCAACTTTTTTGATGATCTTTTCACTTTTTGATGAGATTTCATAAATATTGGTACTACTGATATCAAACTGTCGCTTATTTTCAGGGATCAGATTGACGATCATATTAAAAATGATAACGATCGCGATCACGATGGATGTCATAGCAAGAGTATAAGATCCACGTTTCGAATCATTGCTTTGAAATAATTTTTTGATTTTATCCACGATAACTTCCTCCTAACTCCAACGTCTTTTTTCAAATGTCTGTACTGTTAAGAACACCAGAAGAATGATCAATGACAGATAAGTCAGAAGTCCTCCGAGATCAAAAATGTAATTCTGAGAAAAATTATAAAAAATATCAGTTAATACAAGGTGTCCTAATAAAGCAGAAAACAGACTTTCAAGCAATGTTTTCTTCACAAAATAAACAACGATACCAGCGATATATCCAATGCCAGTGACAATGCCAGCGATCATCTGATTTTTTGTGATATGGTAGATCAGAAGACCGATCAGAGCAAATATAATGATCCAGATGACCAGATTACTGATCGCACTGGAAGGAAAATACTGCAGCAGATTGTCCAACAGATAAAAGAAAAACAATGCTGCACAAGTAGTGATCGCTGCGATCACAGGACTTTCTGTCAAAGATGATAAAAACATTCCGATTGCAATAAATACACATCCAAGCAGGAAAAAGGCCAGAATGGATGAATAATCAACAAGAAAATGGGCAGTTCCTTGAAGTTTGATGATCAGTGGGAAAATACAGTAGATCACACATGGAATTGCAAATACAGTCACCATTGCAAGATATTTTCCTAATACGATCTCAACAAGTGAAACAGGAGAAGTTAATAATAACTGGTCAGTTTTATTCTTTCGGTCTTCTGCAAAAGATTTCATAGATAAAACAGGCACAGAAATCAATAACATGAAAATAACGCCCGCCAGAGAGTAGGCAAAAAATGGATAACCACTATAAAGGTTATAAACCATAAAATATACACCTCCAATGATCGTTAAGAATGCTGCAAATACGCATCCGATCATAGAGTTAAAATAGGAACGGACTTCCCTTTTATAGATAGCAAGCATTATTTGTCACCTCCATTACATCTCCGGTTAATTCCAGGAAAATATCTTCAAGAGTAGCCTTGTTTACAAACATCTGTGTCACAGGCATTTTTTTCTGTGCAAATTTAAGAGAAAGATCAGCACAGATTTCCTGTGAATCTTTGTTTGTATTGATCTGGATATGGCAGCTATCTTTACTTACATCAAGCCAGTTGACATCATTAATATCAGAAAAATCAGAAAGAACCTGTTTTACGGAAGTTTCATTCGCTAGGATCGTAAGCTCAATGGTTTCTTTTCCGTGTGTTAATTCTTCTAATTCATCAGGGCTTCCCTCAGCGATCAATTTTCCTTTGGAAATGATCAGGATATCGTCACAGATTTCCTGAACTTCAGCAAGAATATGAGAACTTAAGATCACCGTATGGTCCTTAGCAAGTGTACGGATCAGTTCACGGATTTCGATAATCTGCTTTGGATCGAGACCAACGGTCGGTTCATCCAAGATGATAATATCCGGGAAATCAAGAATTGCAGCGGCAAGACCTGTTCTCTGGCGATAACCTTTGGAAAGGTTTTTGATCAATCGGTCTTTCATATCAACAAGTTTGATCAGTTCCATAACTTTTATAACCTGTGCATTGCGGTCAGCTTTCGGAATTTTTTTTAATTCAGCAGCAAAATACAGATATTCGGATACTGTCATATCAAGATATAAAGGTGGGATCTCTGGAAGATATCCGATACATTTTTTTGCTTTCTCAGGTTCTTCCAGAATATTGTGACCATTGATGATAACCTCTCCACTCGACGCACCGATATATCCAGTCATAATATTCATAGTTGTAGATTTACCGGCTCCATTTGGACCCAAAAATCCATAGATTCGCCCTTTTTCAATGGTAAATGACAGATCATCTACGGCGAGATGTGTGCCATATTTTTTGGTAAGATGTTTTACTTCTATCAAAATATTGTCCTCCTTTTTGCGATAACTCTCATCATTATATGAAGAAAAACAAATCAAACTGTGATAAAAGTCTGAACAGTTTATGTTGAAAATGTGGTAATTTTGTGAAGTGTTTTATGGAGTATATAGTATACAGAATAATATGAAAATGTTTCATAAAAGATGCATAGAATGGCAAGGATAGGCTTGCATAATCACGTATAGTTTCGTATAATATAAAAGTAAATTTACAAGAAAACTTGACAGAAGACAGTTGAAGAATGTATACTTTGAGAATCAAACTAATTAGAGTGTGAAGGAGAATCATTATGTTAGAGAAGATGAAAGAGATCATTGCAGATCAGTTAGGTGTAAGCGAAGATGAAGTTACTTTAGAAGCATCTTTTAAAGAAGATCTGGATGCTGATTCATTAGATTTATTTGAATTAGTTATGGCATTAGAAGAAGAATATGATGTTGAGATTCCATCTGATGATCTTGCAGAATTAAACACAGTTGGTGATGTTATCAACTACTTAAAAGACAAAGGTGTAGAAGACTAAAGAAATTGTAAGATTGGCTTATAACATTCCTGTTATAAGTCAATTTTTTGAAGAAAATATTTTGAACATCAAACTAATTATAGATTATTTTATAGATCAACGAGGTAAAGATAATGGGTAAGATCGTATTTATGTTTCCGGGACAGGGAGCGCAATATGTTGGAATGGGAAAGGATTTTTATGATTCTTTTGCATGCAGCAAGGAGATTTTCGACAAGGCGAATGAAGTTCTGGATATTGATGTAAAGAAACTTTGTTTTGAAGAGAATGAAGATATCAATATTACAGAGTATACACAGGCAGCGATGGTAACTGCAAGTGTTGCAATCTTAAAAAAGATCGAAGAAATGGGATTAAAGCCTGATCTGACAGCGGGATTAAGTCTTGGAGAATACTGTGCACTTGTAGCATCTGATGTGATGAGCTTTGAAGATGCAGTGAAAGTCGTAAGGCAGAGAGGAATTCTTATGCAGGATACTGTTCCAGCAGGAGAGGGTGCGATGTCAGCGGTTCTTGGAATGAAGAAAGAAGCGATCGAAGCAGTTTTACCAGACGTTGAAGGAATCGTTACGATCGCAAACTATAACTGTCCTGGACAGATCGTTATTTCAGGGGAATCAAAAGCGGTTGCAGAAGCTGGAGAAGCGTTGAAAGAAGCAGGAGCTAAGAGAGTTCTGCCACTGAAGGTCAGTGGACCATTTCATTCTCCAATGTTAAAACCAGCTGGAGAGAAATTGCTTGATGTATTAGCAGATGTTGAAGTGGATGATCCAACAGTTCCATACGTATCCAATACAACAGCAGAATTTATCACAAGTAAAGATGAAGTTAAGGAATTGCTTGGAAGACAGGTTTATTCTTCTGTATGCTGGGAACAATCTATTGAGAAGATGATCGCTGATGGTGCAGATACATTTGTAGAGATCGGACCAGGAAGAACATTATGTGGATTTATGCGCAAGATCGATCGTAATGTCAAAGCGATCAATATTGCGAAAGTAGAAGATTTAGAGAAATTAAAGGAGATCATGTAATCATGTTAAGTGGAAAAGTTGCAATCGTAACAGGTGCAAGCCGCGGGATCGGAAGAGAAACGGCACTGATTCTTGCAGGATATGGAGCAACTGTGATCGTAAATTACTGTGGTTCCAAAGATAAAGCGGAGGCAGTTGTAGAAGAAATCACAGCAGCTGGGGGAACAGCAAAAGCATATCAGGGAGATGTATCCGATTTTGATGTGGCGAAAGAGATGATCACTTCTGTAAAGAAAGAATTTGGGTCTATTGATATTCTGGTGAATAACGCCGGAATCACAAAAGATAACCTGATCATGAAGATGAGTGAAGAAGAATTTGATAAAGTCATTGAAGTAAACTTAAAGGGCGCATTTAACTGCATGAAACATGTTTCAAGAATCATGTTAAAACAGAGATCCGGACATATCATTAATATGTCTTCTGTATCTGGAGTTATGGGTAATGCAGGACAGGTCAATTACTGTGCATCAAAAGCAGGAATCATTGGTATGACAAAATCTCTGGCAAGAGAATTAGGTTCCAGAGGAATCACGGTCAATGCGATCGCTCCAGGATTTATTGAGACAGAGATGACGGATGTACTGTCAGAAGATGTGAAAGAGAATTTATTAGGAAGCATTCCATTAAAGAGAATGGGACAGACAAAAGATATTGCAGAGACAGTTGCTTTCTTAGCATCTGACAAGGCAGCATATATTACAGGTCAGACGATCAGTGTTGACGGTGGAATGGGAATGTAAAGGAGATTTTATATGAAGAGCATGAAACGTGTCGTTGTAACTGGTATGGGTGCGATCACACCGATCGGAAACAGCGTGGAAGAATTTTGGAATGGAATCAAAGAGCAGAAGATCGGATTTGCACCGATTACATATTTTGATGCAACAGAATACAAAGCTCATCTGGCTGCAGAAGTCAAAGGTTTCAACGCCAAAGATTATATGTCACCAAAAGCAGCAAGACGTATGGAATTATTTTCACAGTATGCTGTAGCTGCAACAAAAGAAGCAATCGAAGATGCGGGACTTGATCTTGAGAAAGAAGATACAACAAGAATTGGTGTATCTGTTGGATGTGGAGTTGGAAGCCTTCAGATGATCGAAACAACAACAAGAACATTAGATAAAAAGGGTCCGAACAGAGTGAAACCATTAGCAGTTCCAATGATGATCTCTAACATGGCTGCAGGAAATGTTTCTATTGCATTTGGCCTTCGCGGAAAGAGTATCAACGTTGTTACAGCATGTGCGACAGGAACACAGTCTATTGGTGAAGCATATAGATCCATTCAGGTTGGAGAAGCTGATGTAATGGTAGCCGGTGGAACAGAAGCTGCAGTATCAGAAGTTGCAGTTGGTGGATTTGCAGCGTTAACAGCTTTAAGTGGATCTGATGATCCGAAGAGAGCATCTATTCCATTTGACAAAGAGAGAGATGGATTTGTCATTGGAGAAGGATCAGGAATCGTTGTTTTAGAAAGCCTTGAACATGCACAGGCAAGAGGAGCAGATATTTTAGCAGAAGTTGTCGGATATGGTGCAACAAGTGATGCATACCATATCACATCTCCATGTGAAGATGGAGAAGGTGCAGCAAGAGCTATGGTATTGGCAATGGATGAAGCAGAAATCACACCAGATAAAGTTGATTATATCAATGCACATGGAACAAGTACTCATGCAAATGACTTATTTGAGACAAAAGCGATCAAGAAAGCATTAGGAGAACATGCATATGATGTGAAGATCAGCTCTACAAAATCTATGATCGGTCATGGACTTGGAGCAGCTGGTGCGATTGAATTTATCACATGTGTTAAATCAATTGAAGAAGATTATATTCACCCAACCGTAGGATTAAAGGTTCCAGATGAAGAATGTGATCTTGATTATACATTAGAACCAGTAACAGATCGCAAGGTAAATTACGTTATGAGCAATTCTCTTGGATTTGGAGGACATAACGCAACACTTCTTGTGAAGAAATTTGAGGATTAATTTAGAAGGAGACTGACATGGAAGTTAAAGAAATGAAAGAATTGATCGCTGCAGTATCTTCTGCAAATGTCGATGAATTTGAATATAATAACGAAGAATTTTCAATCAGAATCGCTAAGAAAAAAGCAAAGATCGCAACAGTTGATGCATCTGTTGCCGGAGTACCAGTACAGAGTGCTGCGATCATGCCAGAACAGAATGAAGAACAGCCAGAAGAGATTCTCTATGGAGATGAGATCAAAGCCCCACTTGTTGGTACATTTTATGTAGCACCATCAGAAGGAGCTGAGCCATTTGTATCTGTCGGTGACAAAGTCAAAAAAGGACAGGTAATCGGGATCGTTGAAGCAATGAAACTGATGAATGAAGTGGAAAGTGAATACGATGGAACAGTTGCAGCTATTCTAGTTGAGAATGGTGAGATGGTTGAATATGGACAGCCATTAATGGTCATCCAGTAAGAAAGGCAGAATATTTATTATGGTAATGGATATTAAAGATATTATGAATACGATCCCTCACAGAAGTCCATTTTTATTAGTGGACCGTATTGAGGAGATGGAAGAAGGAAAACGTATCGTTGGTAAAAAATGTGTGACATATAATGAACCATTTTTTGCAGGACATTTTCCACAGGAACCAGTGATGCCTGGGGTACTGATCATTGAAGCATTAGCACAGACTGGAGCTGTATGTGCACTTTCTGCAGATGAGTACAAAGGAAAGATTGCATTCTTAGGTGGAGTCAACAAAGCAAAATTCAGAGGAAAGGTTGTTCCAGGAGATGTGCTGACATTAGAAGTTGAGATGATCAAAGTCAAAGGGCCAGTCGGTGTTGCACAGGGAACAGCAACTGTAGATGGTAAGAAAGTGGCATCTGCAGAGATTACATTTATGATTGGATAAGAGAGGGTTTCTTAAATGTTTAAGAAGATTTTAATTGCAAACAGAGGAGAGATCGCAGTGCGTATCATCCGTGCGTGCCGTGAGATGGATATCATGTCCGTAGCAATCTGTTCTGAAGCAGATAAAGATGCACTCCATGCCCAGCTGGCAGACCAGACGATCTGTATCGGACCAGCACCTGCCAAAGACAGTTATCTTGACATGGAACGTGTACTTGGGGCTGCAATGGCAGTCGGAGCGGATGCAATTCATCCGGGATTCGGATTTTTGTCTGAGAATAGCAAATTTGTAAGAATGTGTGAAAAATGCAATATCACATTTATTGGACCATCCGCAGAAATCATTGACCGCATGGGTAACAAATCCGCAGCAAGAAAGACAATGATGGATGCTGGAGTTCCAGTAGTTCCTGGTACAAAAGATGCCGTTTATGAGGCAGAAGCAGGGCAGAAGATCGCAGATGACATGGGATACCCAGTTATGATCAAAGCTTCCGCAGGAGGTGGTGGAAAGGGAATGCGTGTCTGCTATGACTCTGAAGACTTCGTACATACTTTTGAGACAGCGAAGTTAGAGGCAGAGAATGCATTTGGCGACGGAACGATGTATATTGAAAAATATATCGAAGATCCACGCCATATCGAATTCCAGATTCTTGCTGATAAATACGGAAATACGATTCATCTTGGAGAAAGAGACTGTTCTATTCAGAGAAGACATCAGAAACTGATCGAAGAATCACCATCCCCTGCGATCAGTGACGAACAGCGAAAGAAGATGGGTGAGATCGCAGTCAAAGCAGCAAAAGCAGCAGAATACTACAGTGCAGGAACGATTGAATTCTTACGTGACAAACATGGAGATTTCTATTTTATTGAGATGAACACAAGAATTCAGGTAGAGCATCCAGTGACTGAATGGGTTACAGGAATCGATCTGATCCGTGAACAGATCCGTATCGCCGCAGGAAAACATCTGACTTATACACAGGAAGATGTACATGTTCATGGACATGCAATCGAAGTGAGAATCAATGCGGAAGACACAGAACATGACTTCCGTCCAAGTCCAGGAACTGTAACAAATGTACATTTTCCAGGAGGAAAAGGAGTGAGAATTGATTCTGCATTATTCGCAGGATATCAGATTCCACCATACTATGATTCTATGATCGCAAAACTGATCGTATATGATAAAAATCGTAAGTTGGCACTTCGCAAACTCCGTAATGCATTGGGAGAACTTGTATTAGAAGGCGTGAAGACAAATATTGACTATCAGTATGAGATCATCAATGATGAAGATTTTATCGAAGGCAATGTTGATACAGGATTTATTGAACGTTTTCAGAAGAAACATCAGTCTGAAAATGAAGCTGAATAAAGAAAGTTAAGGTGAGTATCATGTCATTAAAAGATATGTTTAAGAAAAGGACATTATCACCTCAGGAGATCAAACAGGCAGAGCGTGTACGAAAAGCAAAGGACACGCTCCTTGAATTTCAGGCACCAGAAGGATTATTCCAGAAGTGTAACTGTTGTGGAAAGCCTGTATACAATGAGGATTTGATCGAAAATGATTATGTATGTCCAGTCTGTGGCAATTACTTTAGAATCCGTCCAAAGACAAGAATTGCCATGGTATTAGATAAAGATACTTTTGAAGAATGGGATGCAAAGATGGATACAAGCGATCCACTGAACTTCCCAGGATATAAGAATAAATTGGAACGCCAGCGCTCCGTAACGAATCTTGATGAAGCGGTCATCACAGGAAAAGGAAAGATTCTTGGAAAAGATGTTGTGATCGCAGTCATGGGAGCAGATTTCATGATGGGAAGTATGGGAGAAGTTGTTGGTGAGAAGATCACACGAGCAGTTGAACGTGCAACACAGATGAGATTACCGATCATCATTTTCACATGCTCTGGTGGAGCTAGAATGCAGGAAGGAATCGTATCTCTGATGCAGATGGCAAAAACATCCGCAGCATTGAAACGCCATGATGAAGCAGGATTATTATATATCACAGTATTAACAGATCCTACAACTGGAGGTGTTACAGCAAGTTTTGCAATGCTTGGAGATGTTATCTTAGCAGAACCAGGAGCATTGATCGGATTTGCGGGACCGAGAGTTATTGAACAGACGATCGGGCAGAAGTTACCAGAAGGATTTCAGAGAGCAGAATTTTTGTTAGAACATGGATTTGTAGATAAGATCGTAGAGCGCAAAAAATTAAGAAAAGTGCTGGTAACGATCATAAGGAGTTGTGAATATGAGCAGTAATTATACACCATGGGAGAGAGTGCAGATCTCAAGATCCGCAGAACGCCCAACAAGTCTTGATTATATTTCTACGATTTTTGAACGATATATGTCCTTACACGGAGACCGTTATTTTGGAGATGACAAAGCGATCGTTGGTGGATTAGCCTCTATTGGAGGAAGACCAGTGACAGTCATCGGACAGCAAAAAGGACGCTCAACCAAAGAAAATATCAAACGAAATTTTGGAATGCCATCACCAGAAGGATACAGAAAATCCCTAAGACTGATGAAACAGGCAGAGAAATTTCATCGTCCGATCATTCTCTTTGTAGACACACCAGGAGCATTCTGTGGATTAGAGGCAGAAGAAGGCGGAGTCGGAGAGGCAATCGCAAGAAACTTATTCGAGATGTCAAACATCAAAGTACCGATTCTTTCTATCATGATCGGAGAAGGAGGAAGTGGTGGAGCCTTGGCTATGGCTGTTGGAAATGAAGTGTGGAGTTTGGAGAACTCTACATATTCTATTCTTTCACCAGAAGGATTTGCGGCGATTCTTTGGAAAGATGGAAACAGAGCTTCTGAGGCGGCTAAGGTTATGAAGATCACGGCAGAGGACTTGAAAGAGTTAGGAGTCATCGAACAGGTGATTGAAGAACCTGAACCGGTTAGTATTGATAATATTTTGGAGATTTCTGAGCAGATGAAAGAGATGATCCTTGGATTTATTGAGAAATATGATAAGATGACACCAGAAGAACTGGTGGAACAGAGATATCAGAGATTTCGAAAATTCTGATTTGTAGTGGTTGCATGTATGAGTCAGAAAGAAGATAAGAAGAAATATTTATAAGAAAAAAGGGTGACACTCTGCATTTTTGAAAGCGATTTGTAAAAACGCATTCAAAAAGTGCTCATGT
>OGJY01003734.1_pt1 | contig 12117 bp, 9 predicted proteins | sample 1572231 | NCBI WGS metagenome assembly OGJY01 (sample SAMEA2582121, study PRJEB24529) | metagenome | biome: Human gut stool | place: China | collected 2011
CTGCCTGACAGATGCCGAGTCCGCTTACCATGCGCTTTGTGGAAAGCTTATCCATGGAGACTGCGGAAGCGAGAACGCCGCAGCCGACATACGGGATCTTCGCAAGTTCCAGGATTCCCTGAACCGTTCCGTCTTCCCCGTAAAGTCCGTGAAGGACCGGGAATACAATATCAACCGGAACTTTCTCGAATTTTCCGTTTTCTGTGACAATGAGACATTTCTCCTTTGCGTCCGGGGACAGGACTGCGCCCGCCTTTGCCTCTTTCCAGGTATCGTCCTTGATCTGAGCTAAAGAATCTACCTTTAACCAGTGACCATCCTCTGTGATTCCGACAAGGATGACGTTATATTTCTCCTGATCGATGTTTGCTGCCACATTCTGTACAGACATACAGGATACTACATGTTCTGATGACTGTCCGCCAAACAGGACAACGATATTTTTCTTTTCCATGACGATTTGATTCCTCTCTGATTTTCTAATAAATTTCTAAAAATCCCGGTCAGCGCCTGTGCACCCGAATGTGTTTTCAGATGTACAGGCACTGGACGGGCAGTTTTCTCATGTTATCGTTTAGATTATAGCACAACTGGGAATAATTACAAATAGGAAATAAAAGCAATTCTGAAGCGGAAAAATTCACGTTACTTTTCACGGGTAGGAATTTTCTGTTCAGAAAATATATGTTTATAAAAGTAAAAAGAAGGGCGTGTCATGAATCGAACCAACCAATTTTCCCTCTCCATTTTATGTTTTTTCATCTGTTTTCTCCTCGCCATGTCCGGAATCCGGGCAAGGGACGAGGCACTAGCGGCGGATATTGCCCCGAAGATCCTGCGGTTCCATGTTCTTGCGAACAGTGACTCTGCTGAAGATCAGGCGTTAAAGCTCTGCGTAAAGGATCTTCTGCTGGAAAAGATCCGGGACGGTGCCGCCGCAGATCAGATTGCCGGAAAAGAGGAGCTGAAAGCATATATCCTGTCTGAATCTTCCACACTGGAAACCGCCGCAGAAGACTTTATCCACAGCTTCGGGTATGATTACGGTGTACATGTGGGGATCGAGGCCTGCAGATTTCCGGTGCGCACCTACGGGGACATGACATTTCCCGCCGGGATGTATGAAGCTGTCCGGGTGACCATCGGAAACGGTGCCGGGCACAACTTCTGGTGCGTCCTGTATCCATCCCTATGCTACACGGACAGCATTCATGCATCGATGCCGGAAGGATCGAAGGAGACATTGAAAAGTCTGATCCCGGAGGATGATTATGAAGCGTTGCTGCGCTCCGGACCACAACGCTCGCCGTCTGATGAGGAATCATCTGTAAAAAAAAGTGAGCAGGAAACTGCTTCCCTGCCCACTGTAAAGATCCGTTTCCGGATCGCCGAACTGTTTTCATAAAGGACGGCCTCCTTTGACCGCTCCCGGATTACTGGCTGAGCTTTAAATTTCCTTTTACCGCCCAGTCATAGGTCTCCATCGCCTGAAACAGCGCGAGATCACCCGTTTTCACTGCGATCTCCTTTGTCTTTAAGGCGTTCTGCTGCTGCATATACTCAAGACGTCCGATGGTCCCTAACTGCCATTTTCTGTCAGCCGTCTCCATCTTCGTCTTTTCCAGCTCGTAAGCTGCCTTTGCGGTCTGAAGCTCGTTCCTCTTCTGGAGAACATCGTTATAGAGATTTACGAGAGATGAGGAGACTTCTTCCTTCTCCTGCTTGATCGTGCGCTGTAAATTCTGGTACTCGACAGATCCGGCGTCCTTATTATCGAGATCCAGCACATTGTAGCGGATCGTGAAGTTATTGTCCTGTGCCGCCTGTTTGTCCTTCTCCGGATTCATTCCGTCGATCCTTGCAAGATCCGCCGCCGGAACGTCCCTGATCTCCGGCACTGCGTCGTACTTCCAGCCAAGCATCGTGCAGAGTGTCTGGCGCAGCTTCTGCTCATTTGCCGTCAGTGTCAGCTTTGTCGCCTGAGTAGACTCCAACTGCTGTCTCGCAGAAAGGACCTGACTCTGGGTCGCAAGACCGTTGGCCGCCTGATTCTGGGTAGACTGATACACTGCGTTAAGAAGCGTAAGACCACTCTCTAAACTCTCCTCATTAAGCAGCAGCTGCTTATAACCGATCATGGCACTCTGGGCGCCGGCCTCCAGCGCTGCACGGTTCGCATCGATCACCTTGATATGCATCTGCTCCGGGGAGATCTGGGTCAGACTGTCACCCATTAAAAGTACCTGCTCCGCCTGATAGTCCAGGAGCTCGGAATTGTAGACTAACTGGGCATATGTCGTCGGAGCCGTCGGGAGCATACCGATCAGGTCCTTCATCTGGTCTGTCATCCCGTTCATCTGATCCGCGGCATCCAGGATCGATGCCGATTTATCTGATAACTGGGATTTCAATTTTGCGACATCCTTGGATGCATCCTTTTTGTCGGAATAGGTCTCCTTCAACGTCTTAAACGTCGGGCTGTAGACCTCAACAAGCTTCCCGATCTCGTCATATTCCAGCACATTATCCGCAAGCTTCTTCATCGTCGCATCATCGTACTCATTTCCCGGCTGGGATACAAATCCGTTTTCGTCCGCGATTCCGGTCGCCTCGACCGCCTTTGTCTTTGCAAACGAAGTCACAGGCGCTGCCGCAAGCGCAAGCGCAAGTGCTGCCGGGATCACACGTCCTGTCAAATTTCTTTTCATTCTGCTTCTCCTTTAGCTCTGTGATGAGGAACCGATATCGAGAAGTCCCTCAAGCGCCCACTGATAGTTTTCGATTGCTCCTGTAAGGTCGAGCTTTGCCGCTGTGTGGGATGCCTCACTGGAAAGCCATGTGGACTCCGCCTGGAGGTATTCCTGGCGGCTCATCATTCCGAGGGCATTTTTCCTGTCAGCAGCTGCCTTGTCGGCCTTTGCGGCTCCGTAAAGCGTCTCAGATGCCTCGTAGGCTTTCTGTTTCTGCTTTACGTCCTGGTACATAAGATCCAGGGAAGAACGGATAGAATCTTCCTGGTCCTTGATATTTCTGGCTTTCTTTACTGCTCCGCCGGAGGAACTGGCCTTTGCCATTCTTGTATCATACAGCGTATAGTTCATCTCGATGGCCTTCGCCTCGTCCTTCTTCGGATCGAAGGAATCGATCACCGTGAGATCCGGTTCCGGAACCTTTGTAATCTCCGGGTCCGCGTTGTACTCCCAGCCTAACATCGTGATCAGCGTCTGCTTCTGGCTGTTTAGACTGGATGCCGCCTGAAGCGCACTTCCGTTTGCGGAATTTAAGGCATCTTCTACGGTCAGAACATCTTCCGTTGACATCATTCCGAGATCTTTTTTCTTCAGTGCCGCCTCATAATTCTGCTTTGCGATCTCCTGATTTAAGACAGCAATATCATACTGATCCTTTAATGTCTCATAAGTGCGCATCGCTTCCCTCGCGGTCTTTGTCTTCTCATTTCTCGTGATGCGGAGTCCGCGGAGTGCAGAGGAACCACCGGCTCCCTTTCCCTTTGCGGCATCCTCCAGCTGCTGCGCGTATGCCCGCAGAGCATGCATATTTGCTTTATATCCTTTATACACGTCGCGGGATACTGTCTCGTCATACTGAACATCATTCGCATCCCGTTCCATTTCATCCGCCTCCGCGCGCAGATCCGCCGCCATCGCTAACATCTGATCCTTCGTAAGACCCGTGGATCCGTCCGGATTGTAATAATACTTCTGCAGCTGGTTCTGATAATCGGTATTGTAGCGCTCAATGAGTCCGGGGAGTTCCCAGTATTCCAGCGTGTTGTCCTTAAACTTTTCAAGCGCTGCTTCGTCATATTCTGTGACCGCGACGTCCTTCGTCGCAGCTAACGCAGGAATTCCGGTACCCGCTGCCGCTATGGAAAGACTTCCCATAAAAACGGCTGAGAGCACGGTCAGACCTGCCTTTTTCCATTGATTCTGTCTCATAGGTTTCCCTCCATCTATGAGCATAACGATTTCATCGCAGAAACGCAATAACGTTTCTCTTACATTTTCTTTCCAAATACGGCAATCCGGTGGCAATTTTTATTCCCCCGGCTTCCGCTTCCAAAAGCAGGAAGCCCCGCAGAGCATTCTGCATTCCGGCTAACCGCCTCCCGACCGGGCAATGGTCATCTCTTGCAGACACTGCAGGGATCCGCTTTCAATGTTCAAAGCTTTAATCTACGTCAGCAATCTCTTTCTTATCCTGATTCTTTCCGCTCATAATCACATAGAATACCGGAAGAACAAGAAGTGCCATCGCCGTGGAGACGATCAGTCCGCCGACATCAACGAGTGCAAGTCCCTGCATCGTCTTACCTGCATTTCCGTAAGCCGCCGCCATCGGGATCATTGCCACGATCGTTGTAAGCGTTGTCATGAACATCGGGCGCATACGGGTCGCGCCGGCTTCAATGACCGCCTCCTTAAAGTCCATCGTTGCCCGGTACTGGTTCGCCGTATCGACGTACAAAATACCGTTGTTTACTACCGTTCCGACTAACATTAAGAAGCCTAACAGGGAAGTCATACTAATCGGGCAGTCCACTAACCACAAGAACAGGAAGGAACCGATCAGGGCGAACGGGATCGTCGTCATCACCATAATGGAGAACTTCGGTGACTCGAACTGTGCAGCCATTACAACAAATACGAGGAATACGGCTGTGGCGATCGCCTGTCCCAGGGATGCAAACTCTTCGTTCATCATCTTTGTGGATGTGTTTTCCTGCATGGAGATCGTGCCGGATAAGTGCTTATCGATCACATCCTTCTGAATCTTCTGTTTTGTCGTGCTGTCCGCGCCCTCTGTCAGTGTACCGGTGATGGTCACCTGATACTGCTTATCACTCTTTGTGATACTCTGCGGGCTGTCCTTAAAGCCGATATCCGCGATATCCATAAGAGCTACGGATCCGCCGGTCGCTGTCGGAAGAACGATTCCCTGAAGCTTATCGATCGTATCGTACTCATCATCCGCATACTCAACCTTTACATCGATATCATTTCCGTCAACATTCAGGGTCGTTGCCGTCGTTCCGCTGACCATCATGTATACCTGGGAAGCAACTGCGGTCGGGGAGAGTCCCTCCGCTGCCGCCTTGACCGGATCCACATTGATCTTTACAAGCGGAGCGCTGTTTTCAAGGGAAGAGTGGATGTTTGTCGCATCCGGGCGCTTCTGGAGCTCGGAAACGATCTCATCCGATGCTTTCTTTAAGTCATCGTACTGTGTGCTGACAAGAATATATTCGAGATCCTCCGCTGCTCCCATAGACATGGTGCTCAGGGAGTTCTGGCTCTCGAGGCTCACGGAGCAGTCAGACCACTTCTGCATGTCACGTTTCCACTCCTTGATGACCTGATCCGTCTTTCTGCTTCTGTCATCCTTTAAATATGCCGTCAGGGTCGCTCCGCTTCCGCCCATATTCATGGAAAGTCCGGAGCTTCCGTAGGAGAGCATGTAGGAATCAAGATCCGGATCCTGTGTCACATAGTCCTCCGCTCTCTGAAGGATCTTATCGACCTCCCCGATCTTAAGACCCGGCTGGGTCTCGATCGTCACCGCGATCGTTCCCTGATCATCTTCCGGCATAAGCTCTGTCTTTAGCTTTGTCGCAAGGAACAGTGAGAAGATCACAAGCACAACGGCGGTTCCCATGACCATCGCTTTTTTCTTTAAAAGCTTCTCCATCAGGGAACGGTATCCGTTCTGCAGAGCTCTCATGATGCCGGAGACCGGGGTGTTTTCCTTCTCCTTCGGACGATAGTACACGTAGCAGAGCGGTACAAGCGTCATCGCGGAGATCAGGGATGCGATCATACAGAATACGATCGTGAAGCCCAACGGCTTGAACATCTGTCCGCTCATTCCGGAGATCAGGGCTAACGGGATAAATACGACACAGGTCGTAACGGTACCGCCGATAATGGATTCCAGAACGGCTGCCGTACCATCGATCGCGGCTTTTCTCGTTTCAACAAAGCCGCCGCCCTTATCCGTAAAGCGGAAGCAGCTTTCCAGAACTACGATCGAGTTATCGACCATCATTCCGACGCCGAGAACCAGGCTCGACAGGGTGATAACGTTTAGCGTAAAGCCCATGACCTTCATGAGGATGAGCGCCGCTAAAATTGATACCGGGATGGAGGTTCCAACGATCAGGGATGCCTTGATATCCCCGAAGAACAGCCAGATGATGAACATCGCGATAATGACTGCCATGATCATGGTCTGGAATACGCTTTTTAAGGAATCGCTGATCTGATCACTGTAATCGTTGACAACAACATACTCCAGAGACGGATCCTGTGCTTTTAACGTTTGCATTGTCTCCTGGACTGCCTTGGAAACGGTAATGTGGTCGCTGTCCTGATTTTTCTTGACGCCGATCGTCATCGTGTCCTTGCCATCATAACGTCCGATACTGTCCTTTGCCTCAACGGTATTGTAGATATTGGCAACATCTTCCATATAAATGATGTTTCCGTTGCCCAGTGTGATCGGGATCTTCTTTAAAAGCTCCATCGTGTCAAAGGACGTTCCGGATGTCACGGAAAGCTCCTTGTTTCCAACGGAGGTACTTCCGATCGGCATGGAAAAGTCCGCAGACTTTAAAGCCGCAACAATCGTATTCATGTTCACATGATACTGGCTTAATTTTTCCGGGATCAGCTCCGCCTTGATGTAAGCCTCCTGGCCACCGGATACATCGACACTGGCTACGGAGGTCAGCTTTTCGATCTCCGGAACGATATCGCCATTTACGTAGTTATAGAGGTTATCCACGCTGTCATTGTTGACTGCGAGGGTGATGGACGGTGTACTGTTGATATCCATCTCGATGATCGTCGGGGTATCGACATCATCCGGGAGATCCGACTTGATCCCGTCCAGCTTTTTCTTTAAGTCATCGTAGGCTTTATCGATATCCTGGTCATAATCATACTGGACCAGAACCATTCCGAAGTTTTCCGAAGACATGCTGGTGACAGAATCGACACCGGAAAGCGTTCCGATCTCATCCTCTATCTTACTGATCACAAGCTGATCCACGTCATCCGGGCTCGCTCCCGGGTAGACTGCGCTGATGATAAGCATCGGCATCTCCATTTCCGGGATCAGCTCAAGCTGGGATGAAAAGATCGAGCTGAGACCGAATACGATCAGGCAGAGCACAACAAGAACAGTTGTGACCGGCCGTTTTAAGACCTTTTTGGTAAGTCCCATGTTCCTTGTGCCTCCTTATTTTGCTGCCGTTTCTGCGGCTTCTGTAGTCTCTTCTGCTGTTGTCTCACTGCTGTCGGCTGTCGTTTCCGCACTGTCATCACTGCCCTGAATATTCACAGCGGCGCCGTCATAAAGCTCCTTGGACCAGCTTGTGATGACCTCGTCATCATAGGAAAGTCCGGAAACGATCTGGATCTTGTCGGAATCGATGAGCCCGTCTTCCACCGGAGTCTTTTTCGCTGTTGCTGTCGCAGCATCATATGTATAGACGTAGGCGTCTCCGTTGCTGTAGTTGACACAATCCGCCGGAACGACCATGACGTTGTCCGCCTTCTCCGCTGTCACATAAACCTTTACCATCGTTCCGCTGGCAAGTCCGTCCGCGTCACCTAAGGTCGCTTTCACCTTGAAAAGTCCTGTGGACGCGTCCACCATGCTGCCGATCTCGGAGATCGCGCCGCTGTAATCCGTTCCGTTCTTCTCCACCGTCACAGGATCACCGATATTTAATCCCTTCATGACACGCTCCGACACGTTGAAGGTCAGTGTTTTTCCGCCTGCACCGGATACAACGCCTGCGACAGAACCGCCCGCAGACATATCATGCACCTGCACGCCGAACTGCTCTAAGACACCGGCGATCGGCGCGGTAACGACCGTGTTCTCGCTCTGGGTATCATAGTTTAATTTTGCGGAATCATACTGGAGCTTCGCCATGGACAGACCGCTTACCGCCTGCTCGTAGGCCTGGGCGGAAATATCCCCGCTCTCGTAGAGCGCCTTCATCCTGTTTACAGATGTCTGGGCATCATTTAAGGATACCTGGGTCGTATTTAACGTGATTCTTGCCGCGTCTAACTGCTTGTTGTCGATGCGGAACAGCTTCTGTCCCTTCTGTACGGTATCTCCCTGATTTACATAAACCTCCAGAACTTCTCCGCTTCCCTTCGGGATGATGTATACCTGATCTGCCGGTTCCACGGTACCGGTCAGTCCTGTGGAAAGTTCAATATTTCCTGTCTCCGGTGTCTGGACGACGACGGTTGGGTTCGGAACAGCCTCAATCGGCTCTTCTTTTTTCGTAAATCTTGTGAACATCAGGGCTCCAAATGCACCGACGCATACAAGCCCGATTACGATCTTACCTGCTTTCTTCATGGTTCCTCCTCATTTTCTGTAACATGCTGCTGTGGTACGACTCCGGTTGTTCTGTTTTTATGAACGTCCCTCGTCTGTTTTCTTCCTGCTGCCCTCTGTTTTATATCCACATATGCCATAATGGAGCATATGGATATGACGTTTGTAATATTCGGAAGCTTCCGTTCTCGACTCACCGTCCCGGAAAAAACGTTTGAGTGACATGATGAATACGATCATGTGCATCTCGATCAGCTCGAAAAACTCCTGATGATCCAGATCACATTTCTCTTTGTTGACATGTTCATACAACAGTTTTAAAAATTTCCGGTTTGCCTCCATCGCCTCCGGGTTCGAATCCGGTCCGCCTTTGAATAGTTCTACCAGTCTTGCGCTGTTGACCAGGTTGTGAAAGATCGCAGACAACCCTGAATCCTCAAGCCGGTCCATCCCGAGATCAAAGATCTGCTCCAGGACCTCCCATAGGTCTCCGCCGTTTTCGTCCAGCATCGTGATGTACGATGTGAAATGCTGTTCCGCCTGGTTGCAGATCAGCCATTTTAACAGATCCTGTTTATCTTCAAAATATGTGTAAAAGCTTCCTCTCGATATATCCGCGTCGTGAACGATCCGGTTGATCGACACTTCCTCCGGAGCTACCCTCATAAATTCCTTTGCCGCCGCAGCCCGAATTGCTTCGATCTTTTCCTTCGGAAGCCGCATAAACCGTTCGGTCGGCATAATTCCATCTCCCCTCTTCTATAAAAACCGGTTCAAAAAGTGACAACCCGTCACCATTATAGTGACACCCTGTCATTCTGTCAATATCTGTTTTTCCAGTTTATAATGATTTTATATTTTCGTAAGGTTTGCAAAATTTCTGCATAGAACCTCCTGCCTCCGGTCCGATCCCGTCTGTGATTTCCGCTGTTTTGCTCAGCCTACCATGCCCATGTTTCAGAATTGTTTTCCGATTGTTGCAGTTTCATGAATCCTGCAGATTTTCCCGGAAATATCGGATTGTACAGGAATAAATACCAATTCATAGCATGTTTGTAGGAATTGCTTCTTGCATATTTTTCTCAATACAGGTATAATATCATTGCATCACCTAGTAAACGACTAGGTTTAGCCCCGGCAGACGGAACGTATCCCGGAGATCAGCTCCGGTGCCGGTTCATATCTGTCCGGAAATTGCTGAAACTTACATTTTTACCTTATATAAAATACATGGAGGAATCCGATATGTCAGAACCATTATTAAATGTAAAAAATCTCTCCGTGGATGTGGAAGAGAAATCCATTCTTCACGGGATCAACTTAACGATCAACAAAGGCGAGACCCACGTACTCATGGGACCGAACGGTGCCGGAAAATCCACACTCGGCTGCACCCTGATGGGGAACCCGAACTATCATGTGACAGACGGTGAGATCTTCTTCGGAGGCGAGAACATCACGAAAGAAGCCGCTGACAAGCGTGCAAAGCTCGGCATGTTCCTCTCCTTCCAGAATCCGCTTGAAGTTCCGGGAATCTCCCTCTCCAACTTCATCCGCAGCGCCCTCTCCGCGAGGACCGGAAAGAATGTCCGCATCTGGGATTTCAATAAAGAACTCCAGAAAGCCATGGAGGTTCTCGACATGGATCCGTCCTACGGCTTCCGTGATCTGAACGTCGGCTTCTCCGGCGGTGAGAAAAAGAAAGCGGAGATCCTGCAGCTTCTCCTCTTAAATCCATCCTTAGCGATCCTCGATGAGACAGACTCCGGTCTTGATGTCGATGCGGTCCGCACCGTTTCCAAGGGAATCGAGGAGTACCAGAAGAGCAAGGACGGCGCACTCCTCATCATCACCCACAGCACAAGGATCCTGGAGTCTCTCCATGTGGACAAGACCCATGTTCTCGTAGACGGCCGCCTGGTTGCCGAGGGCGATGGTTCTCTCGTCGATGAGATCAATGAGAACGGCTTCGAGCAATTTATCGCTTCCGCAAACGAGAAGGGAGAGAACAACGAATGAAGGAAAAGACGTATGTTGAGGACGTTGACCGCAACATGTACGACTTCCGCAATGACGAGAAGGACGCTTACCGTATTAAAAACGGTCTCACCGAGGACATTGTGGAAAAGATCTCCGAGGAGAAACATGACCCGGAGTGGATGCATGATTTCCGGTTAAATTCCTTAAAAGTATATAATGAAATGAAGGTTCCGGACTGGGGCCCGTCCATCGAAGGCTTAAACATGGACAACATCGCGACCTACGTCCGTGCCAACACAAAGATGAAAGGGGACTGGTCCGAGGTCCCGGAGGAGATCAAGGACACCTTCGAAAAGCTTGGGATCCCGCAGGCGGAGCGCACCTCCCTCGCAGGCGTGGGTGCCCAGTACGACTCCGAGCTCGTCTACCACAACGTCCGCAAGGAAGTTGCGGAGCAGGGCGTCATCTACACCGATATGGAGAGCGCCCTGACCGGCGAATACGCCGATATGGTAAAAGAACACTTCATGAAGCTCGTGACGCCTCATGACCACAAATTTGCCGCTCTGCACGGTGCGGTATGGTCCGGCGGCTCCTTCGTCTATGTTCCGAAGGGAGTTTCCGTCGAGATCCCGCTGCAGTCCTACTTCCGTTTAAATGCCGCAGGTGCCGGACAATTTGAGCACACCCTGATCATCGTCGATGAGGGCGCGTCCTTACATTTCATCGAAGGATGTTCCGCTCCGAAGTACAATGTGGCCAATCTTCACGCCGGATGCGTTGAGCTTTACGTCGGAAAGAACGCAAAGCTCCGCTACTCCACGATCGAGAACTGGTCGAAAAATATGTACAATTTAAACACAAAGCGTGCGAAGGTCGAGGAAGGCGGAGTCATCGAGTGGGTATCCGGTTCCTTCGGTTCCCATGTTTCTTACCTCTACCCGATGAGCGTGTTAAACGGTGAGGGCGCAAGATCCGAATTCACCGGAATCACATTCGCCGGTAAGGGACAGAACCTTGATACCGGATGTAAGGTGGTCCACAACGCTCCGAAGACTTCTTCCTATGTAAATACGAGATCGATCTCCAAGGACGGCGGGATCAGCACCTTCCGAAGCTCCGTTGTCGTATCCGCAAAGGCAAAGGGCAGCAAATCCGCTGTCTCCTGCCAGTCCCTGATGCTCGACGATATCTCCCGTTCCGACACGATCCCGGCAATGGATATCCGCACAAAGGACGCCGATGTCGGACATGAGGCAAAGATCGGACGCATCAGTGATGACGCCGTCTTCTATCTGATGTCCCGCGGAATCTCCGAGGAGGATGCGAGAGCCCTGATCGTCAGCGGCTTCGCTGACAATGTCTCGAAGGAGCTTCCGCTTGAATACGCGGTGGAGATGAACAATCTGATCCACCTGGAAATGAAAGGAAGTATTGGATGATGGAGAACATGAAGATCAACCAGCTCCCTTCTAAGACATGGAACTGGCTGAAAATGAATGAGACTGCGGTCTCCGGGATTTCTGTCTCCGGAGCGCATGAAGGAAACCTTGAGATCCCGGAAGGGATCAAAAAAACTGTCTGCCCGGCCGGGCTTCCGGACCGTTTTAAGGATGTCGCTGGCGGCATGGGATCCGATATGGATATGCTGGTAAAGGAAAGTTCCGCGGGTGCAGTACTGCTCTCTGCTGACAGCGATGTCTCCGGGGAACCGGCGCGGATCAGATTTGCCTACGGTGCTTTTGAGCACAGCCT
>OGJY01003739.1_pt1 | contig 12103 bp, 1 predicted proteins | sample 1572231 | NCBI WGS metagenome assembly OGJY01 (sample SAMEA2582121, study PRJEB24529) | metagenome | biome: Human gut stool | place: China | collected 2011
TCCTTGCTTTCTTCTGGTTCTTCTATTTTTACGTATTCTTTTAAAATATCATTTATTTTATACTTTTCAACAAGTTCATTTAATACTTTTACTTTTTCTTCTCCAAGTTTTTGATTGAATACAGCTTGCTGAAGTTGTGGATATACATCTACAGTATTTTTATCTTTTAATAATTCAGCATTATTCTTATAAACTTCCAAAAGTTCATAATCAAATATTTGAACTGTTTTTTGTGCTATTGAATTCAGATAGAATTCTATCTCCATATTAATTTTCATTTCTTCAAGATACTTTTTTTCTTCTTCAGTATATTCTTTAGTTTTCATCTCATTAAGAATAGCTTTTCTTACTAATAACTGAGCTATAGCATCTTTATTTTCTCCTAAGACTTCCAATTCTTCTTTTGTTAATTTTATCATTTTTCCTCCAAGATTCCATATTTACTTTAAATTCCAGAAAGATGAGAGCAGATTTTTAAATTTATCTACTCCCATTCTTTTTTAACTTTAAAATCTGTACATTAAGTTTACTCCATACCTTGTTGCATCTACACTTCCTTCTTGTCTTGTTACTTCAAATCCTATGCTGTGACCCTCTCTTGTCTCATATTTAAGCTCCGCTCCTATTTTTATGATGTCCTTTACTTCCTTTGGCTTTTCAAGCTTGTAATACCCTGCATCTGTATTCTTTATCTTTGCCTTATTTGCCCCATCATATACTTTTCCCAGTTCATATTCTGCTGTTGCTTTTCCTATCAGACTGTATTTTCCTGACTGTGCATATTTATTGAATGATATATCTGCTCCTACTCCCGGTCTTACTATATACATATCTCTTGATTGTACATCCAGTTCTATTCCATCTCCGCTTTCTTTGAAATCTTCAAATTTTCCATAGCCTAAATTGAATGTTCCAAATACTCCAAGTCTTATCTTTTCACTATCCAATGGAATATCATATCTGATTTTATTTTTCCACTCCACTGTTCCTGACCAGAATTTTCCTGTATTTTCATATGTTCCGCTGCTCAGATGTATCTTTCTGTCTGTTTCATGGTGATTTACACTTATCTCTCCTTTTGTATAGTATTTCAGATTTTTACTGTCTTTAATATAGTCTTCAAATCCTACTCCTGCATTTAGTGAGTATACTGTTTCTTTTGATCCTGGATCAAAATCAAATTTAGTTTGTGTAAATCCTAGACTCCAGTTAGATACTCTTCCATATTTTGAATGGTCATATTCTTTTAAGATCATTGTTCCCAGAGATTTAGATTCATAATCCTCCACTCCTGCTCTCTTGCTCTTTGTTTCTCCTCCAGTCATGATAGCTCCTATTTTCAGAGTTTCTCTTGCATAAAGTCTGTTATTTTTCAGGTTTTCATATGATGTTGTAAATACATCATTAATATCCAGCATTCTTGTCTGAATATTTGCATATACATTTCCTCTAAGCTCATTGTCAAATGTTGCTCCAAGTTCATCTTTATCTGATATCATATCCAGCGCATCAAACATTTCCAGTTCCTTATCTGCCGCTTTTGCATAAATCGCATCAAGTCCATTTCCAAACTCTATTGCTTCTGTTCCTGAAAGAAGTTTCTTATATGGTATTTTTACCATAACTATTCTTATAAGGTTAGGATCTGTATCATCTTTCTGCAGATCTGCTATAAATGAAACTGAATGAGATATTGCTGTGATTGATCCATGATTTGGTACATTTGTTATACCATTTAGATACTGTACTGTATACATATCATAGTTGCTTCCCTGAGTTACATTCGGCAGAACTATAAACTGTCCTTTATTGAATGACTCAGCATTTATTGTTCCTATATGCCCTGCTGTACTTCCTAAAGTTATAGTTCCAAAATCAAGAGCTCCATTTACTGTTATTGTCCCTGTATTTGTAATAGTTATTCCATCTATTGAAGCTGTTGGGCCATTGATAGTTATATCTCCAACATTTGCCAGACTTCCGCTTCCTGTTATAACTCCATCTGCTCCTCCTGATAGATTTATTGTTCCTGCATTAAGAAGAACCCCTCCATTACCTAGGTATATTCCTGTTCTTCCAGAACCATTTACATTTATTATTCCATAATTTTCAGCAGTTGCCCCATAATCTACATAGATTCCTTCACTGTCTGCTCCATTTACTGTAATAATTCCTCCAGCATGGTTTTTAACTGTTGAATAATCAGTAGCTGCCATTCCTCTTGAATTTGCTCCCTTTACTGTTATTGTTCCATAGTTTTCCAGTGTTGAATTTTTAGTTGCCTGCATTCCATAAGCAAGTTTTCCATCTACCTGAACAGTTCCTCTGTTTATTCCCGTTCCACCATCATTTACTACTATTCCTACTCCATGGTCATCAGGTACATGTATATATCCAGAGGCAGAGTTTTCTACAGTTCCTGATTCTGCTGCCATTCCTACTGAAATTTTTGGTGGCAGCCCTGAGATTACAGTTGATTTTCCTGCTGTTATACTTGCATTATTTATCATAGTTCCTGATTTTGTATATAATCCTATACTATGATCACTTAATGATAAGTTAGCATTATTTATTCCTGTTCCTGAAGCAGAATATATATATGATGAATCTGTTCCTGCATTGATAACAGCTCCAGCTCCCACTAATATATTTCCAGTTTCTGTAGCTATTCCAACAGATTCTTTTCCAGCTGTTATTACTCCACTGTTATGCTGTACAGAAGTAGTTCCCGCTCCATAAATTCCAGCTGAATTATTATCTCCCACTGTTATATTTCCTGTATTTATTATCATAGTTCCATTCTTTACAAATATACCATTGGAACTATCTCCTAATACTATATTTCCAGCATTTGATGCACTTCCTTGAAGTCCATATATTCCTGTACTTTTTGCTCCTGTACTTTGAATAGAGCTACTATTTGTTACAACAGTATTTTCTCCAAATATTCCTACTGCATCTGTTCCTATTTTTATATTTCCATTGTTTGATACAGAAGTTACATTTTTACCATACATAGCTACTGCTGAATTAAGTACCAATCCTGTATATGCTCCATTTCCTACTTCTACTGATGAGTTATTTATCATTGTTCCATTCTCACCATACATCCCTATGCTGGAATCTCCTGTAAGCTGAATATTTCCGCTATTTAAAGTAGTTCCTGTTCCTGTATTGATTATTCCTTTGTTCTTTATAGTTGTTGACAGCATACTTCCTGAATAATTTATATTTCCATTATTTGTAGTGAACACTCCTATTGCTTCTGTTCCTGTTAAATCTACGTTTATTCCTGTATTCATTGCTGTATTATTATCCATATATATTCCTGTTGACTTATTCTGTACTTTCAGTTTAGCAAGATTTGTTACATTAGCGATATCTCCTGTTCCTGTAAGGAATATTCCTGTTCCCTCTGTTCCTGTTGTAACTTCTCTGTTATTAAAATCTACCGTAGAGGCTGCATCAGAAAGTGTAAGAGCTATACTCTTATTGCTCATAACTATATTGGCTCCTGTATAGTTGATTGATCCTCCTGCGCCAAACAGTAAAGTTGAGTCTTCCCCTACTGAAGCTGTTCCACTTATATTCATAACTCCATCAGTTCCAACATAATATGCTGCTGATTTATCTCCTACTGATACATGTCCTATTGATGTTCCAATTGCAAAATCTTCAGTATACATTCCTATTGATGTATCTCCTGTCAGATTTATTGTTCCTGCATTTGTAAGAGTAGTTCCTGCTCCTGTTCCTACCATAGCTTTTGCATTTACTACATTTCCATTGATAGTTCCAAGGTTAGAGTTAACTATTGTTGCTCCGCTGTCTCCCTGCAGTCCGCTTGTTCCAACAGTTATTGCTGTGTCATTCAGCAGATTTCCTGCTGCACCTGATACAATTACATTGGCAAAGTTTATATTAAGAGGAGAACCTGATGTAAAGTGAAGATTTCCATTATCCAGATAAGCAAATACACCAGATGCTGTATTTGTTACTGTTCCTCCTGTTACATTAAGATTAGCTCCGCTTTTTACATAAAATCCTATGTTATTTGTTCCTCCTATATCTACTTTTCCTCCAGCACCTAAAGTGAATATACTTCCCTGTTCCAGTAAAGCTCCTATTCCTCTGTCTGCTGTACTTGCAGATGTGATGTTAAGTTCTCCATTATATGTTATATTTGCTGCCACTCCTGAGTTTTCAGCAAGATATATTCCTATTGCATTTTCTCCAGTTATATTTATATTTGTTCCAAGAGTTCCTGTAATAGAAGGATCTACATATATTCCTATTGTTCTGTTTACTGAATTTGAATCTCCTGCTACAGTCATAGTTCCTGTATAACTTATGTCATTGTTTTTCAGATAAATTCCTATTCCTCCATCAATATCAAAGTTATATGCTGTATTTCCTGTTATATCTCCACTGTTTACATAAACTCCTATCTTATTTCCAACAGTTGACGGAGTTCCTGCTATAGTTCCTATATTTGTTATTTGTGAAGCTGCTCCATCTAGATAGATACCTATAGTATCATCTCCATTTAAAGTAAGTGTTCCCTGATTAGAAACTACTGCTCCATTATCTCCATAAACTCCTATTCCATCATCATTAATGGTTTGAGCTGCTGTATTTGTAAGAGAAATTCCATCAGCAAATATGCTTACAAGATTATCTCCTGTATGATTTACTGTTATATTATTCATTACTGAATTTGTTCCTTCATAATATATACCTACTCCTTTAGCAGTATTAGTATAATTTACATTCAATGTTCCTGAAGACAGTGCTGAATCCTTAGAATACAGAGCTATTCCCTGATTTCCCATAGTAATGCTTCCACCATATCCTGATAAAGTTACTGTACTGTTTTCTGCATACAGTCCTGTTCCTCCTGCACCAACAGAAATATTTCCGCCTGTCAGTACAGAACTTCCATTATCAAGTACTATTCCTATTGTTCCTGCACCAGTTTGAGATATATTTGTTCCATTAAGATTAATTATTCCTGTATTTTTTCCAACTACTGAAGTAGTCCCTGCTGCAGTTCCTGTTATGCTTCCTCCATTAAGATTCACTGTTGAAGCTCCTCCATCAGCAAGTATTCCTACACCACTATTAATAGTCATTATTCCAGATGTATAGTTTATAGTTGAAGCATCCTTACCATACAGTCCAAGATAATGAGAACTTATAGTTCCTGTGTTTTCTATTACAGAACCTTTAGCAAATGCTCCTATACTTCCTCCTGAAAGAGTAGAATTAAGAGTTCCTGCATTTGTAAATGTTGCTCCATTTTCTGCATATACTCCAATTGATGATGTTCCACCAGAATTTATTATTCCTCCTGCATTGTTTGTAAATGAAGAACCTGCCTTAGTTACAATAACTCCTACAGAGTTACTTCCTGTTGCTGTTACAGTTCCTGTTGATGCAGAATCTCCTCCTTTAAAGTACATTCCATATCCATCAGCAGCGTTTACTGTTACATTTCCGCTGTTTGCTACATCTGTATCTATGAAGTATGCCCCTATTCCCTTTGCATTTAAAGTTATATTTCCACTGTTAGCAAATGGAGCCAGAGTTGAACCATACATTCCTATAATCTCATCACTTACCCCTGTGATTTCTATATGAGTTTTATTTTGTACAGAACCTGTTCCATAATATATTCCAATCGGTCTTACTGGATCTGCTCCACTCAGCGCTGTAGCTGTACTAGTCAAACTCATTGTTCCACTGTCTGCAAAAGCGCCTCCTTTATAGTAAGCTCCTATTCCCATCTTGCCACCTGTATCAGATGAAAGAGAAATATTCATAAGTCCGCTTGTTGTTGAAGTATTATCTCCATCCAAGTATACTCCAACTGCATTAGGCGATGCTGTTATAGTACTTGCTGTTATTGAAGATACTGTAATATTATTTCCAGATGCATAGATTCCCAATGGTATATCTCCATTGGCAAGACTTGAGGCTGTTACAGCTATACTTCCACCACTTAATTCAATCATTCCTGAATAACTTCCTGTTGTTTTAGCAGAAATTCCTATATTTGATACTCCATTTACAGTGACAGTTCCAGAGTTGCTGAATGTAAAGTTTCCATTGTCTGTTACATTATGTACTCCTATATTCTCTGTTCCAGAAGCATTATGTGTTACATTTATAGTTCCGCTGTTTTTAAGTACAGAATCCTTACTATAGATTCCTATATTATTTTCTCCCACAGTTATTACTCCACTTGTTTCATTTCCTGTGTTCTTAGCATTAGTCATAAATATTCCAAATCTTCTGTCTGCTGCTGTTGAAGAATCTCCTAAAAAAATATCTGATGAGCTGTTCAGTTTTAAGGCTGTTCCAACTGTATCCTCCAAATATATTCCTATTCCTGCTTTTCCTGCAACACTCATTGGTGATACTCCATTAGTAACCTTTATATCTCTGTTTCCTGCTGCTGTGCTCTTTGCATAGATTCCAATAGGGTGAGTACTTGTTGAACTGTCTCCATTTCCCTGAATAACTATATCTTTCCCTACTGTTTCAACAGAGGCATCCTTCACATAAATTCCTATTGCTCCGCTTACTGGCAGTACACTGTCTCCAACTGTTACAAGCCCTGTATTTACTACATTTACTCCCTCTGAAATTATTCCATAAGAACCTGTAGATTCTGCTGTTATATTTCCACTGTTAGTAAGGGTTCCTGCTCCTGATCCATAAATACCTACTATAGTTTCTGCTCCTCCAGTATTCAATACATCCATATTCATATTGTTATTAAAAGTATTTCCTGCTGCTCCTTTAAAAGCTATTCCTATAGCTGTTTTTCCTGTTCCTGAAGCTCCTGTATAGTCCACTGTAAGTTTATCTGCTGCATTAGTACGAGATATTATACTATTTCCTTCTGATTGAAGCGCTACTCCTCCCTCTTGGATTTCTATTCCATAATCTCCATCCATTTTTACATCAGAACCTTGAGCATATATTCCTATACCGCTTTTACCTACTTTGATATCTCTTCCACTTCCAGAATCCTTTAGAGTAAGAGTTCCTCCAGCCCCAGTTGTATTAGTACTTCTTATTACTATACCTTTTCCATTATCTCCCAATGTAATAGGAGCTTCATTATGTACAGTCATTTGAGCCTTAGCTGCACTGTTGTGATTATTTTCCATATAGATACCTATTCCATGAGTACCAGTTATATCAATAGTTCCTTTATTAATAACTTCTCCCCATAGTCCAGCTTTCCCTGCATTCTTTCCATAGGCATCTGGTGTTCCAGAAACATTTGTTGCAAGTATAGTTATTCCAATTCCTGAGTTTATAGTATTTGAATTTGTAATTTCAATTATTCCATTGTTTATTATCTTACTTCCATTTACTCCATAAGCTCCAATTCCTTCTGAAACTTTAAGTTTTCCTGTATCTATATCAGTATATCCATAGCTTGTGTAAGTTGCTGTTGTTGAAGTTCCAGGAATATTGCTGATATCAATAGTTCCTTTCACTTTATAACCAGATTCAGTATTAGCTGCTGCTGTAGTGTTTGAACCAAGATACAATCCTCTTCCTCCAGCAGAACTTACAGTATTTCCTGTATCTAAAGTAACAGCTTTTCTTTCCATTACTATGTCATTGAATCCATCTCCAACTGTTCCACCAGATGATATATTATCTCTGTTAACATTTGTACTTACAAGAAGTGTTCCACCATCCAGACTGCTCTTATACCAATAACTGTTAGGATTGATAGCTGCTACTTTAGGTATATTTACCAGTCCATTTGTTGGATTGTTTAAATAATTTGCTGTTCCATCCCATATAGCATTTACATTTTTAAATACTCCTAGATTTACTCCATTTCCTGTTAAGTTTACTGTCAGATTTCCCATTCCATTATATAACGAAGTTCCTGCTCCAGAAGTAAAATCAGATGCTTCTCCATAGAAAACTACCCCTTTGCTTATATTTAAAGTTGTTGCACCTGTAAAAGTAATTCTTGAAGCACCTGTTGATGAAGAGTAAAATGCCAGCTGGTTATCTACACCATGAGCTATACTTCCACCTTTGAATTCAAGCTGCCCTCCATTTAAAGCTACTAAAGCTCCATCTGCTCCTGATGTAAGAGTACTTCCTGGTCCATTTATTACTATTTTTGATTTTGCTCCATCTACATAAGCCCCAAGTCCTGTTACATTTAGCTTTCCTGTTACAGTTATTTGAGCACCATCTCCTGTCGTTCCACTCATAGCAACAACACCTTTATTTTTATCACCATTTGTAAGAACTATATCTCCAGCTATATTTATAACTGAAGGAGCTGCTGTCCCTCCACCATGAGCTATAGAACTCTCTAAGTTTTCTGTAGCCCATCTTTTATGTCCAGAAGCAAAAGCTCCTGTAGATTCAGCTCCATAAATAGTTATACTTTTTGTTTCTATTTTTGCTCCATCTTTAGCAAATACTGCCACAGCTTTTTTACTTCCTAAAGCCATATTTTGTGATATTAATACTGAAGAACCATATTGTGGTACATATTTCTGCCCAGCTCTTCCATCTGTTACTACTGGCTGTCCAGAACTTGTTATTATTGCACCATTATTAGCACCAATTACTGCTGGTCTTGGATTGAACCATACCCCTTCTGCAAAAGCTATTATTGTTCCCTCTGCCCTTTGAGCCTCTGGTGTAGATACATTCTGTCCATCTGTTATTACTGAAGCTGTAGATAATTCAACAACACTTCCATTTCTTGCCACAATTGCTATATTATTTTTAGAATATTGACCAAATACTGCACTATATTTATCTATTTTAAGGTTTTGTATAGCATGAGCTGGGTCTTTTAACTCTGGATACCCTACTTCTGTCCCTGCTGGAGTTCCAATTCCTGTTCCATATATATTTGTGCTTGAATGGGCTTTTAAATTAGTTGTTGCTGGAAAATATCCATTAGCTACTGTTAATTCTTTTCTCTGACCTGAGGCAACATAAAGAGCCACATTTCCACTTGATTTTGTTGCATCTCCATCTTTATTTCCAGCAGTTATCTGAGAAGTTCCACTAGCTCCATTTAATGAAGTTCCTATTTTAAAATCTATAGGTAATGTTCCTTGGAATATTCCATAATAATCAGGTCTAGTTCTGCCTTGATGTTCTGCCAAATAAATTCCAACATTTCCATCTCCTGTCATATATACTTCACCTAAATCTATAATAGGAGCTTCAGTTGCTGGTAATCCATATGTATATTTAGTTCTGTCTGGAACATATTTCTGTACCCATGTTCCTACATTTCCAGAACCATTAAAATAGAAAGTTCCTTTATTTCCACCAGAATCTTTATTTTCATATCTTACTCTTCCCATAAGTGGAGTATATACCAACAAAGCTTCTGGATTAGCTATATGACTATGCTTTGCTGTAGTTCCATCTGATAAAGTAGTATTAGCTCCATTATATCCGTTCCATCTGTATGAACTGCTGGCTGAAATATAATAAATAGTATTAGTACTTGTATCTATTCCCATTGTAGTTTTTCCAAATACTCCCAATTTTCCTATCCCATTATCTTGTCTAGGTCTTCCCCAATCTACAAATTTAGAATTTATATCAACAGTAGACCATGTCCCTTGATCTGAATAAGGTACATTATTAAAAAGAGTATTTTGATTTCCAGTTATCTTTATAGTAACATTTTCTAACTCTAAAGATGTCAGATAATTTGCTCCCCAATGGAGAATATCTGTACTTATTGTAGCTTTTCCCATAAGTTCTATTGTTGAATCTTTTATTTTCATACTGCTGTCATTTCTTATCAGCAGAACTCCAGCTTCTCCATACTTTGCTGCATCTCCTGGCTGCATTCCTACAGCTCCAGGTGCTCCATCTATTCCTCCTATTTTAAAATCTATATTTTGTACCAATGTTCCTGCCCAATGATTGTGCATTATCCATCTATTTTTCTGCCCTATTATTTCTGCACTCAATACTGTTCCAGGCGTATATCCAGGTCTTTGAGCACTTCCAGTTATTGCTAAAAATGATCCTCCATGTGTTGCACTATAATAATATGGAGTATATGCAGCTACAGATGTTGTACTTGTTATATTTTTATAACCAGTTTTTGCACCACTTGCATCTCTATAGGCATATATTTCTCCCCTTACTGCTCCATTACCACTTAAGTTCATTCCACCAAAAAGTGGCATAGCTGTATCTGTTAATCTTCTAACTTGTCCTATTGCAAGATTTCCTGCTGTTCCATTTGATTGTAAAGCTGTAGTTGAAGCTGCCAAGACATTTGAATTAAAATTATTATATCCCCTCAATCCATGTCCTACTGGACCTCCTTCTCCGCTCATATTCAGCCAAGTTCCACCTGGAGCCACATATGAAGTAAAAGTTGGAGCTGAAGGTGCTATTGGTGTAGATACACTTGGTGATGGGGGTATAATTGAAGGTGGTGCTACTGGATTTAGAGATATTACTATATTGGGCGTAACTAAATTAGGGATATTCAACGCTCCTGGTCCAGCCACATTTATTGCCCCTATACTTACATTTATATTTGGTTCATTTACTGTTACTGTTATATCTCCTGGTGCTGTTGGTGCTGTCGGAAGTGTAACTGTCGGCGTCACTACTGTTGGCGCTGTTACATTTACTGCTCCTACATTTATTGAAGCTATTGCTGGAGATGTCACTGGTATCACTGTTGGTGCTGCTGGAACTGTAAATGTTACATTCGGCACTGTCGGCTCTATTACTACTGGTGCTTTTACCACTGGAAGTATAAATAATTTAGCCTCTGCATCATATACATTAGTATTTAGATGATAGCTGCTGTTCATATTTACCCAGCCACTTGACATATATCCACCAGTTTTACTATTATGTGTATATTGTGCCGCCCCAAGAAGTGTTCCCTTTTCCCCTGCTTCTGATGAATTTCCATGTACTTCATTAAATCTCTTTCTCATCTTATCCATTGGAGTATCATTTCTTACACTCCCTTTCCAGTCCTTATCTACACTGTCTGCTTTCTTATATCCTCCTATCATTGTAAAACCATATGCCGGCTCCGTTGGTTTGGAATAAAAATCTGCCTCTTTCAATAGAACTCTTGAGTCCAAATTCAATGCCTTCAATCTTCCCTGATTTTCTAATAGTTTTCGCTGAATTTCCTCTTTTTCCAGCTGTATTCTAGTTAAAAGATCACTTTTAGTTTCCTGAATATCCTCTGCTGTTATTCCTGCTCCAAAAGATATTCCTCCAGTTATCATAAAAGCTATCAATAACGAAAACGAATAACTGACTCTTCTTTTTAAAAATCTTTTCAAAGATTTTTCAATCTCTCCCCTTTTCATAAAATCTTCCCCCTTATTAATTTCCTGCTTTTACTTTCTGTTCCATCCTATCTAATCTACTCAAGTATTCATTAAGTTTCTCATTTTCAAGTAATAAAAGTTCAATTTCATTATTATTAGTTTTGAACTTATCATATACTTCATCAAATTTCTGACTTAAAAATACTCTGTTTTCATCTGTTTCCATCCCCAAAACTTCTTCAAGTTTCATAATTTCTTCCTCTTCCATTTTCAGGAAAGCCATTCTTTCCCTTCCTATTTCAAAAGCTGCTCCTGCTGCTGCAATTCTTCCTTCAGGAGTATTTTCACTTCTGAATACTTTTTCCTCAAGAGATTCATTCATATCCCTTCTGATGTCTTCAATTATTTTCTTTCCTTTTTTCTCCTCTGCCTTTTCAGCAGCAATTCTTGCTTTTTCTTCAGCTTCTTTAGCTTTTTCAGCATCTTCGATAGCTTTCTGTTTAGCTTTTTCTTCAGCCTGTATCTCTCTTCTTATCTGTTCAAGAACTTTTCTTCCCTCTTTTTCACTTACTTCCTGTGAATAAACTGCTGTAACCAGACAAGATAAAAAAAGAGACAACATCACTATTTTTCTCATCTTTCCCTCCTTAATTATGTTCAAACTCTTTCCACATATTTGACAAACAAAAATACTAAAAACTAAGTTTTTAGATAAATATAGTATATATTCTTCTTCAATGAAATACATACTTATTTTGTTTTCATAT
>OGJY01003747.1_pt1 | contig 12072 bp, 8 predicted proteins | sample 1572231 | NCBI WGS metagenome assembly OGJY01 (sample SAMEA2582121, study PRJEB24529) | metagenome | biome: Human gut stool | place: China | collected 2011
TTTTGAAGAATCGACACCTATAAACGATGTACAGAGCGCAAACGGACTGACTCCGGTTATTCGTTATGCCGAAGTGTTGTTGGGCTATCTGGAATGCCTGGTTGAAGATAATCAAACGATCACTCCAGGAATATTGGACGAGACTATCAATGCAGTGAGAGGACGTGCAAGTGTGAACATGCCTCCGGTAACCGAGGTAACTCCTGCGAAGCTTCGTGAAATCGTGCGTCACGAACGCCGCATCGAGTTGGCTATGGAAGGTATCCGTTACTGGGATATCATGAGATGGGGAATTGCACACGAAGTATTGTCCCAGAAAATTTGGGGTGCGCCTTACCCGGGTTCGACTCAGTATGCGACTACGACCAAAGAGGTTGACCCGACAGGAAACTACCGCTGGTATGTGGGCAAACGTGCTTTCCGTAATCCGACGGATTATACATGGCCGATCCCTCAGTCCGAGCAAAATATTAACCCGAATTTACGTGACTAATTTAATAGTTTAAAAAATGAGACAATATGTATTATTGGCTTGTCTCTCTCCGGTAGCATGCCTGATGGCTGCTACCGGTCAGAAGGGAGGAAAAGCCAAGCAAAAAATCAATGACCGGCAACTTCCTAATGTCGTGTTTATCTATGCCGACGACCTCGGTTATGGCGACTTGGAGTGTTATGGTGCAAAGAATGTGCAGACTCCGAATGTAAACCGTTTGGCAGCTGAAGGTATTCGCTTTAACAATGCGCATGCTACGGCTGCTACCAGTACTCCTTCGCGTTACTCTATGCTTACCGGAGAATATGCCTGGCGTCGTCCGGGCACTGATATTGCAGCAGGCAATGCAGGGATGATTATCCGTCCCGAACGCTATACGATGGCTGATATGTTTAAGAATGCCGGTTACGCTACGGCGGCCATCGGCAAATGGCATTTGGGGTTGGGCGATAAGGATGGAGAACAGGATTGGAATGCTCCTCTGCCGACTGCTTTAGGAGATATAGGTTTTGATTATTCTTATATAATGGCTGCAACAGCCGATCGTGTTCCGTGTGTCTTTATAGAAAATGGTAAAGTGGCCAATTATGACCCTTCTGCTCCGATTGAAGTCAGCTATCGTAAGCCGATCGAGGGGGAACCGTTGGGAAAAGATCACCCGGAATTGCTGTTCAATCTGAAATCGAGCCATGGACACGACATGGCCATCGTCAATGGTATCGGCCGTATCGGATATATGAAAGGGGGCGGCAAGGCTTTGTGGAAAGATGAAAATATTGCCGATTCAATCACTTCACATGCCATCGGCTTTATCCGTGAGCATAAAGACGAACCTTTCTTTATGTATTTTGCTACAAACGATGTACATGTTCCCCGTTTCCCGCACGACCGTTTTCGTGGAAAGAACCCGATGGGATTGCGTGGAGATGCCATCGTGCAGTTCGACTGGAGTGTAGGCCAGATCATGGAAACCCTTGATAAACTGGGACTGTCAGAAAATACGCTAATTATTCTGTCCAGCGACAATGGTCCGGTTGTCGATGACGGCTATCAGGATCGTGCGGAAGAATTGCTGAACGGTCATAGTCCCGCAGGACCGTTGCGTGGTAATAAGTACAGTGCTTTTGAAGGGGGAACTCGTATTCCTGCCATTGTAAGATGGCCGAAGGGAGCTGCTTCATCACAGGTTTCCAACGCTTTGGTCTCGCAGATCGACTGGTTTGCCTCTTTGGCTTCATTGGTAGGAGCCGGGCTGCCGAAGGGAGCGGCACCCGATAGCTTTAACTACCTCGATACTTGGTTGGGCAAAAACCAGTCCGACCGATCCTGGGTGATAGAGCAGGCTTCCAATCATACATTATCAGTCCGCACCAAGGACTGGAAGTACATTGAACCCAATGACGGACCGGCCATGATTACCTGGGGACCGAAGATAGAAACCGGAAATCTGAGTACACCGCAGTTATATCACGTGGTAGACGATGTGGCAGAACAGAAGAATGTAGCTTCTCTCCATCCGGATCTGGTTTTTGAACTCCAGAATATATTGAGACATGTCCGGATGAAAAACCTGAAGCCCTAAATAAAATAGCCGCTGAGGCATTGAAGAGGGTGTGTCTCGTGAGGCACACTCTCGTTTTTTAAGGGATATCATTTCGATTTAATCTCACTATTTTCGTATCTGAATAAGATTGTTGGCTATCTTTGTATCCGGATCTGACAGACCTTATTGGAAATTACTCATGAACAAAATTGATATGACAAACGAACGAATGAAATTGCTGAACTGCACATTGGGATTAGTGGCAGGGGTGTCTTTGCCGGTAAGTGCCTTGGCCGTACCTCAGCCTGCCCAGGAACAAACAGAGAAACAACCCAACATCATCCTGATTGTCGCCGATGACTTGGGATACGGAGATTTAAGTTGTTATGGCGCACACCGGATTCAAACTCCGGGTATGGATTGTATAGCCAACGAAGGTATTCGGTTTACGCAGGGATTTTGTACTGCGGCCACATCTACCCCCAGCCGCTATTCGGTGATGACCGGGAAATATCCCTGGAGCAATGTGGATGCTAAAATCTTACCGGGTAACGCCGCATTGATTATCGATACTCAAAAAATAACGTTGCCTAAACTTATGAAGCAGGCGGGATATACTACCGGTTCTGTCGGTAAATGGCACATCGGCCTAGGAGATGGGCATGTGGACTGGAATAAGGAGGTGCATCCCGGAGCCGCTGAGATCGGTTACGACTATTCGTTTATTCAGGCAGCAACCAATGATCGTGTTCCTTGCGTCTTTCTGGAAAATGGAAGAGTCGTCGGATTGGATCCGAATGACCCTCTTTATGTGGATTACCGGAAAAACTTCCCCGGCGAACCTACCGGTAAAGAGAACCCCGAATTGCTGCGCATGCATCCCAGTGTGGGACATGCAGGCTCTATTGTGAATGGAGTTCCCCGCATTGGTTTCCAGAAAGGCGGGAAGGCTGCACAATGGAAAGATGAAGAAATGGCAGGATTATTCCTGGACAAGGCCAGGCAGTTTGTAGATGACAATAAAGACAAGCCTTTCTTCCTTTATTACGGACTTCACCAACCGCATGTACCTCGTGTTCCCAACGAACGTTTTGTAGGAAAGTCAGGCATGGGGCCCCGTGGTGATGTGATTCTGGAGGCAGACTGGTGTGTTGATCAGTTCCTGAAAGAGTTGGATAAGTTGGGATTGGCGGAGAATACCATTGTGATCCTGACGAGTGACAATGGTCCGGTGCTCGATGATGGTTATCAAGATGATGCGGTAGAGTTGGTGGGTGATCACAAAATAGCCGGTCCGTTGAGAGGGGGTAAAACAAGTATGTTCGACGGAGGTACCCGTATACCGTTCATGCTTCGTTGGCCTGCAAAGGTGAAACCTCAGGTGTCAGATGTATTTGTCTGTCAGATGGACCTATTGGCCTCGTTTGCTTCTCTTTTGGGACAGACTTATCCGGACAAGGTAGATAGCGAAAACACACTCGATGCTTTTCTGGGCAAGAGTAAAAAAGGGCGTAAAGAGTTGGTTATTGAGGGAATGTTCAATTATGCCTATCGTCAGGGAGATTGGGCGTTGATTCCTCCATATTACAATCCTTATAGCAAAGAAGATGGTGACTTTATCGGTTTGGGTTACGGTTATAAGTTGTATAATTTGAAGTCAGACATCGGTCAACAAAAGAATCTGGCCGAGAAGTATCCTAAAAAGTTGGGTGAACTGATCAATCGTTTTGAGTATCTGAAAGCTCACTCCGACAAAGTGACGAGATTTTGATTATACAAACTGTATATCAAAAAGAGGCTATCCGAATCATTCGGATGGCCTCTTTTACTATATAATGAAAAAAAGAGGATTATTTCTCCAACAGGTCTTTCAGGAAGTCGTCCAATTCTTTGTCCAGTCCCTTCAATAGTTCATCGTTCACCAACAGTGTGTCGTCATCTACGAGCAGAAGCTCTGAGATCGTCTCTTTGTCTTCATCTACCAACACAAAGGAGTAGGGTTTGAGGATGGTTAACTTATCGAAGCTCCCGTTCTCTTTCATGCGGCAAAGCACGGTACGGAAAATTCTTTCAGCATCTTCGTAAAAGTCGTCCCCTTCGTAGGCTGTCCATTCATCGATGGTTACACTGGATAGTTCTTCATCTTCATCGTCATAGATAAAGAGTTCACCGGAATTCTGATTCGGTTGAATATGGATATCTGTGACGATGGTCTGTTCGCATCCACAGGTATATTTGTTGATAGCTTTTTGAATCGCAGATTCGATAATGGCTTGTGATTGCTGACTAAGTTTCATATCTTTTAGCTCTTTTTATTTAGCTCAAAGGTATAAAAAAAATAAGAACCCTTGCATGATTTCTTTAAAAATCCTCATTAAATCTATTCATTTGGCCTTTTAATTTGCCCAATCCGTTGCTCCTTTCCTTTAATTCATTCACATAAAGGCTGGTCAGGTAGTAGTTGGGGATTTCGCTCAAGTCTATATCGTTTCTCTTCAACGTGTCGATTTTGTCTATTTTACGGGCCAGTTCCTGTGCAGTGACAGCCCATTTGTGTGCTTCTTCCACACTGTCTTTCATCTCGTAATATAGAGCCAGGTTGAAGGCTGCACGCATTTTCTTTTTGTCGTTCTTGGCTGCTTTAAAAGCCTGTTCCCACAGTTTAGATGCTTTCTCCCATTCGTTTTCTTTCACATAAACGGCAGCATCGCGCATAGCTACGGAGCCATTGATGAAATAATATCGATTGGCCGTTTTCCAGTAAGGTAATATTCTGTTTACCGGCACGGAACCGGCAAATTCAGAAGCTTCGCGTATCATTTGTCTTTCATCCGGCAGGCGTGAGCGGACAAACCCTTCGGTATTTCCATATTCTTCCCAAAAAATACTGTCATGGGTATTGATGGTTACCATCGGGCTTTTTCGTCCCGGCAGATAGATTTTCAGTGTTGGGTAAACCTTCGTATCCAGTGTGCCGTAATAAGTGTTCCATTCGGGGATGTAACTGAGAACCCGTGTCGATTTCATCTGCAGGTTTTCCAGTGAGATGATGCAATCCACGTCCAGAAACTGTGCCAAGGTCTGAACTTCCTCTTGGCTGAGAGTCGATTCACGGGGTGTGAAATCACGTGCACGCAGGGCCGAATCGCAGATTACGACTTCATTGAAATAGTTCTGTTCGGCAATAGCTTTGGCCAATGCTTCGGTAGTGAGTGCGGGTTGTCCCTCGTGATAGGCTACTGCACGGCTGAGTTCATTTTTATTTTTTATTGTATTATCCTTGGGTGGTAAGGTGTTATCCGGAGTGTCGCTCACATTGTTTACGACTGCCACTCGTTTCAGTTCGTTAGGAAAACTGATCTCTGCGGGGAGCATATAATCGATGGAAAGTTGCTCAACAGTCTGGCAGGAACTGAAAGACGCGAGGAGCAATACGAACAGTATATACGGATATTTTGTCATAGCCTGTTTTTTTACTTTTCTAAAAGAACAAAAATACGATTTTGGTTGAATATAGAAAAGCCTCGAACAGTTTTTAACCGTTCGAGGCTTTTATTAAGGAGTTGTAAGTTCTTTGTTACTTAACTGTTCCGTCCGTGGCAGTTTTTGTACTTCTTTCCACTTCCGCACGGACAAGGATCATTGCGACCCACTGTCTTTTCAGCGCGGATCGGTTCGCGTTTTACGGCTTCGCGAGTATCCTGCTGGGCAGCGGCCTGCTGATTCGGATCATTCAGGTCTTGTTTTTGTTCGCGATATTTGCTCATGTCCTGGCGTTGCTCAGGAGCTGCCTGACGTACTTCTACGCGTCTGGCTGCTTCTTGCTGTTCCTCTGTAGGCTCGGCTACGGGAATCTGGCCGCGCATCAGGATAGACACTGTCTGGTTATTGATCTTGTTTACCATGTTGTCAAACAGAGTCACAGATTCCAGTTTGTAGATCAACAGCGGGTCTTTCTGTTCATAACTTGCGTTCTGCACCGAGTGTTTCAGTTCATCCAGTTCGCGTAAGTTTTCTTTCCAGGATTCGTCAATGACATGAAGAAGAATTGATTTTTCAAATGATTTCACTACTTCTTTCGATTCACTTTCGTAAGCCGCTTTCAGGTTGCAAGAGATGTTATACATGCGTTTTCCGTCTGTAATCGGAATCAGGATGTTTTCGTACATGTGCCCTTGATTCTCGTACACCTGTTTGATGACAGGGTTGGCTATTTGTGCCAGACGTTCTGTCTTGCGCTTGAAGTTAGCCATTGCCACATCGAATGTTTTGTCTGCCAGTTTGTCCTTTTTCTCGTTGCGGAACTCCTCTTCTGTGAAAGGAGCCTCCATTGCGAGTGTTTGGAGCAAGTCCAGTTTACATTCTTCGTAGTCTGCATTGTTTTCGATTGCGGCCGCGCAACGGTCCCAGATCATATTGACGATATCCATTCCGATACGCTCACCCATAAGGGCATGGCGGCGTTTGGTGTAAACCACCGTACGCTGTTTGTTCATCACATCGTCATATTCCAACAGACGTTTACGGATACCGAAGTTGTTTTCTTCTACTTTCTTCTGTGCACGTTCGATAGAGTTTGAAATCATTTTATGTTCGATCATTTCACCTTCCTGGAATCCCAGTTTATCCATCACGCTGGCGATGCGGTCAGAAGAGAAGAGACGCATCAGGTCATCTTCCAGTGAAACGAAGAATACAGATGAACCCGGGTCACCCTGACGTCCTGCACGACCACGCAACTGACGGTCTACACGACGTGACTCGTGACGTTCGGTACCGATGATTGCCAGACCGCCTGCCGCTTTTACTTCGGGGCTCAGTTTGATGTCCGTTCCACGGCCCGCCATGTTGGTAGCAATAGTAACTGTACCGCTCAAACCGGCCTTGGCAACAATGTCTGCTTCCTTCTGGTGGAGTTTCGCATTCAGCACGTTGTGTTCGATCTTGCGCATTGTCAGCATTTTGCTCAGCATCTCGGAAATTTCTACCGAAGTAGTACCCACCAATACCGGGCGTCCTGCTTGAACCAACTGTTCAATCTCTTCGATTACGGCTTTATATTTTTCACGTTTCGTCTTGTAAACGCGGTCGTTCATATCCTTACGGGCTATTGGGCGGTTGGTCGGAATCACTACTACATCCAGTTTGTAGATGTCCCACAACTCACCGGCTTCTGTTTCGGCCGTACCGGTCATACCCGAGAGTTTGTGGTACATGCGGAAGTAGTTCTGCAGCGTGATGGTAGCAAATGTCTGTGTGGCAGCTTCCACTTTCACACCTTCTTTGGCTTCGATGGCCTGGTGCAGTCCGTCCGAGTAACGGCGGCCTTCCATGATACGTCCTGTTTGCTCGTCAACAATCTTCACCTGTCCGTCGATCACTACATATTCATCGTCTTTCTCAAACATGGTATATGCCTTCAACAACTGGTTGATGGTGTGTACGCGTTCTGACTTGATGGCATAATTGGTCAATAAGGCATCTTTCTTTTCAAGCTTTTGTTCGTCGCTCAATCCATGTTCATTTTCCAGTTCGGAAAGTTGGGCGGCAATGTCCGGCAAAACGAATAGAGTCGGATCTTCCGAGTTGCCTGTGATCAGATCGACACCTTTGTCTGTCAGGTCTACGCTGTTCAGCTTTTCATCAATAACGAAGTACAATGGATCTGTTGCTTCGTGCATGCGCTTGTTGTTTTGTTCCATATAGACCTCTTCCGTCTTCAGCATACCGGCTTTGATACCCTGTTCACTGAGGAATTTAATCAACGCCTTGTTTTTAGGCAGTGCCTTGTGGCTGCGGAACAACGCAAGGAATCCTTCTTCCACCTCTTTCTTATCGTCCGAGTTGATAAGTTTCTTGGCTTCTGAGAGGTATTTGGTTGCTAATACTTTTTGTGCTTCCACGAGTCGCTCTACCAATGGGCGGAGTTGATCAAAAAGTTGGTCTTCGCCTTTAGGCACCGGACCGGAGATAATCAACGGAGTACGGGCATCATCGATCAATACTGAGTCCACCTCGTCGACGATAGCATAATTGTGCTGGCGCTGTACCAGGTCCTTCGGGCTGATGGCCATGTTATCACGCAAGTAGTCGAAACCAAATTCATTGTTCGTTCCGAATGTGATATCTGCCAGATAGGCCTGGCGGCGTGCGTCGGAATTAGGCTGATGACGGTCGATGCAGTCTACGCTGAGTCCGTGGAACATGTAAAGCGGTCCCATCCATTCGGAGTCACGTTTTGCCAGGTAGTCGTTCACGGTTACTACGTGTACGCCGTTTCCGGTCAGTGCATTCAGGAATACGGGGAGGGTAGCCACCAAGGTTTTACCTTCACCTGTTGCCATTTCGGCAATTTTACCTTTGTGCAGTACCACGCCACCGAACAACTGTACGTCATAGTGAACCATGTTCCACACCGTGTCGTTGCCGCCGGCGTTCCAATGGTTTTGCCAGATGGCTTTGTCACCTTCGATGCGGACAAAGTCCTTGGTTGCTGCCAATGTCCGGTCAAAGTCAGTGGCCGTCACCACTATTTCTTCGTTTTCAGAGAAACGCTTGGCCGATTCTTTTACAATAGAGAAAGCAACCGGTAATACTTCATCGAGTGCTTTTTCATATATTTCCAATATTTCTTTTTCGATTTTGTCGATCTGAGCAAATACCTCTTCGCGGTCTTCCAGCTCTACATTTTCGATGCCGGCTCTGAGTTCATCGGCCTTGGCGCGTTCTTTACTTGCCGAGTTACGGATGTATTCTTTAAGTTCCTCTGTTTTTGCACGGAGGCCGTCATTGTCAAGCTTAGCAACCTCCGGGTAAGCGGCTTTGATCTTGTCTACCCAGGGTTGGATTTCTTTCATGTCTCGTGTGGATTTGTTTCCGAAAATCGAGCTTAAAAATTCATTAAATCCCATTATCTATTATTTATGTTTATTATTTACTAAATTGATTTAACTGCGCAAAGTTACATTAAAATGCTGATTTATTTGCGCTTTGCACCTTGTTTTTTGTGCGGAAAGTATTACCGGATGTCGGTAATCGGAGTTGCCGAACAGGCATTGGGAGATCGTATTCTCAATATGTGAGCTACGGTGGGAGCTATGTGGTCAATGGTTACGGGCGTGTTGATTACGGCTGGTTTTACGCCGCTGCCCATAAAAATAAGGGGAGACGGAATATGCGCTTTCCGCACCACCTTATGGTCGGATGTATTTTCGTTGACGATACTCCAGCCCGGCAATACGTCAATCAGCAGGTCGCCCGAGCGTTTACGGTGGAAACTGTTGCGTATCATCGAGATGTCCGGTGTCCAGGACCCCAATAACAGGCGTTTGCCGGAATATACTTCATTCACTCCGCTGAATTGGATCAGAAATTCGGCGGCTTTTTCCTGTATATCCGCCAGATTCAGTTGTTTTTCTTCGATCAGTTTGTGATTCAGATAAATCTGCTGATCGTAGTACGCTTCCACATACTGTCCCTGCCCGTAGGTAGCCATCAGATACATGTTCAGCAAGGCTGCGCAGCGGTTCAGGTGAAATTCGCCGGTCGGAACCCGGTAGAGTCCCAAGTCGGGTGATTCGGTATCGGTATATCCGGTGGAGGTAATAAAGAAAACAACATTCTGCAGACCCACTTTCTTGTCAATGATGTCCAGTAAAGAGGCGATGCTCCGATCGAGTCGTACGTATGTATCCTGCATCTCCATGGCACATTCCTGTACGCTCTTATGGGCGTAGTTGCCTGCATAGTAGGTCAGTGCCAGCATGTCGGGGACATGATCTTTGCCCATTGTGCTCTTATCCAGCAGTTCTTCTGTCAGCGTATTGATTTCATCGTTGATAAAAGGGCTTGTAATCAGTCGTTTGTATTTATTGACACGATCGTCGTCAAATTTGTATTTAAAAGCAGCATCTCTCCATTCGGGAAGGAAACTGTAGCTTTGTACCGGATGGACAGGAGTCCATGTCATATCGGCAATGCGGAAGTCGATGGCATTCCGGTCGTTATACTGGCTTACCCACCATGGAAACTCGCTATAATAGGTCGTTCCACACCATTTTCCGGTTGTGTTGTTGAGCCAGAATGCGCCATTTCCGGCATGTCCTGCTGCAAGAATGGCAGCGTCGCGGAATGGAGCGATGGCATATACCAATCCCTCGTTACGGGTGGCTATCTTCAGCTCATCGGCTATCGTAGAGGTCAGGAGATGGGAAGGCGAAGAGCTTTCGTTTGTATAATTGCCCATGAAAGCGGGGTCGTCTACGCAACTCACAGTGCGCAGTGTCGATACATCCATCCATCGTTTGCCGATAATGCCGTTGACCGAAGGAGTGGTGCCTGTATAAATAGCGGCTATGGCTGATGCGCGGTCCGTGCCGCTGAAAGTATATTCGGCATTCCGGAACACACGTCCTTCTTTCCAGAGCCTTCTGAATCCCCTGTCGCCATACAGTGTTGAAAAAGCTTCGAGATAGTCCGTACGTAACTGGTCTATGGTGAGACCTACCACTAATTTCGGGGTAGATGGAAGTGGCTGGGCTTGCAGTCCGGTAAAGGTAAGTACGGTCAGTATGGAGGTTAATAGTCCTTTCATTTAGCTTTTTTGTATGTCAGAATAAGATTGCTTGCAGAACGTATTAGCAAACAGAGTGCCAAAGGTAATACTGCTAAGTCGAAATTTTGTGGTATTACCGGAAAAAGCACTATAAAAAGTGTTAAAACAATGCAGTTCAGTAGATGATAGCTGCTTTTGCGTCGCTTTCGTTCGTCGTTTATAAAGAAAGGGAGGCAGAGCAGATGCCCCGGATGGAAGACAAACAGCAAGTAATTGGAGCCTACCGTGGGGTGTTCGGAGAAAAGAGCAAGGAAAGCAATGATGCATCCTGCGATGCCCGCTGCCGCAAATACTGAGATATCCAGTCCCCAAAGACTCTTTTTCTTGCGTAGACCATAGACGGTAGCCATTCCGATTGCGATAAACACAAGAAGGGACAATCGGATGGGGGTCAGCATATTCCAGATATCATTTTCTGTGGAGCCGGATACATCCGGTTCACAGTCAATAATTTTTTGAGTGGAAGCCACCAGTGCTTTGTTGTCTGAAGTGTTGGCTATGCGTCCCCCTTTGTTACCGGGCGTGGTGCAGGTGCCACATAACGGGCAGCCGATTGTGTTGATGAACGACGCACAGACCACCGGTGGTTACCCGCGTATTGCCTGTATCATTGAGGCTGATATGTCCCATCTTGCGCAAATTCCGCTCGGTCAGCCGATTCATTTTGTCCAGTGTTCACTGGAAGAGGCACTGAAAGCGCGGCAAGATCAGCAACGTTATTTTGAACAATTAGCGTGGCGGCTGCACAATGAAAATTGACCTGAACGCCGATCTGGGCGAAGGCTGCGCCAGCGACGCAGAGCTATTAACGCTGGTTTCCTCTGCCAATATTGCCTGTGGATTTCATGCAGGCGATGCGCAAACCATGCAGGCTTGCGTGCGTGAAGCAATAAAAAATGGTGTTGCAATTGGCGCTCACCCGAGTTTTCCCGACAGGGAAAATTTTGGTCGCAGCGCCATGCAGTTGCCGCCAGAAACCGTTTACGCCCAGACGCTGTATCAAATTGGCGCGCTGGCAACGATTGCCCGTGCGCAAGGCGGCGTAATGCGTCATGTCAAACCGCACGGCATGTTGTACAACCAGGCGGCGAAAGAAGCACAACTGGCAGACGCCATCGCCAGAGCGGTATACGCTTGCGATCCAGCATTGGTTCTCGTTGGGCTGGCAGGAAGCGAGCTGATTCGTGCAGGCAAGCAATATGGCCTGACAACGCGCGAGGAAGTGTTTGCCGATCGCGGTTATCAGGCTGACGGCTCGCTGGTGCCGCGAAGTCAGCCAGGCGCGTTGATTGAAAACGAAGAACAGGCGCTGGCGCAAACGCTAGAGATGGTGCAACACGGCAGAGTCAAAAGTATCACCGGCGAATGGGCAACGGTCGCGGCGCAAACGGTCTGCCTGCATGGCGACGGCGAGCACGCACT